>Ga0208364_1000007_pt1 | contig 109169 bp, 118 predicted proteins | sample LakMenEpi08Jun12_FD_150680 | JGI IMG/M metagenome (GOLD analysis project Ga0208364, IMG submission 150680) | Freshwater microbial communities from Lake Mendota, WI - 08JUN2012 deep hole epilimnion (SPAdes) | ecosystem: Environmental > Aquatic > Freshwater > Lake > Epilimnion/Euphotic zone ...
ACAACAAATCCAGAATACATACTGCTCTGAAAACTAGTCCCAGTAAATATTACGAGCAATACAATAATGAAAAATCTATATTATTAAAGAAGGTAATTTAGGTGTTTTATGTTTGGGGGGATTGACACTCCGCTTCTTTGATTTTCTGAGGAGCAATGGTGGGATCTTTAGAAATAGGCTGTGAGGAGCTTCTATTAAATAAAGCTCTGATTCTGTTTATCATCTTCAGATGGGGCTATACTTATTATGCCCCTTCTGGAACATACGCTTTAATAGTAAAGCAGTTTGGTGCTCAATCTGAAGTTATATTTTCGGAAGTTCTTGTATTTCGATCTAGAGGAGGTTCTGACAAACCTATTCTGGACGCGGCGGGGTCACAGTCAGGCTCTGTATATTATTAAACAAGCGAAGTAAATCATCATAACTCGACAACCCTATGCTATTAGCTTGCGATTTATTATCATTAACAGCGTTAAGAGTTACTTTTAAAACCCAATCAATAAAACCACCACGAGCTAAACCACCTGAATTAGTAAGTCCTTCAAGCTCAGAATTAGTTAAGCTATTTATTGGATCTGATCCTGTGTGGGAAATTAATTTCCTAGCCAAATCAATTTTTTGTTTTTCTCCCGTCAATCGTCCTGTATAATTAATCTGTTTAAAATCTAAATATCTATTAATAGCTGTAGTTACTAAAGCAAATCTTCTGCCCGTACTTACATTACCATCTCCTAATTCTCTATATCTCTTAAGATCCCTATTAGTCTCATCTGATTCTTGAAGGCCCCAAAGACTAGAACTAGCAGAATTAATAAAGTTTATTGCTGTGACTAACGGGGCAATGTCTGTTAATCTACCATTCTCAAGTATTCCATCTTTGAATCTGGCTCCACCTTCTCTTTCAATTACCTCGCTAATTTTTAATCTTGTCTCTTTTTCAACCTCTCCAATAAGGGAATCACTCTTCGCCGTAGATCTTGTATTTTCAGGACTTATCGCATCTATCAATGCTCGTAAAATAGGAGGGATTGTTCTAGGCTCTGTAGTTGATTCTAAGAGATTTAAAGCAGCTTTAATTTCTCCTCCAGCCTTTGTAAGAGAATCCTTCCCTATCTGTACGACACCCTCTGGTGTAACTGGGTCTGGTGATGGTAAAGGTGAGCTCATAGCTTCTTGAAGAGAGGTAGCGCTCTGTCGTCCTGCAGCTATTTGTGAAATCGGTGATTCTGGACCTAGACCCTCTTGAGCTATTGTCAGTGCATACTTCTCTGTCTCCAAGATCCTCTGCCTTGCATCAAAGAAAGCTTTAGCTATCCTATTCTCCTTGTCTTGAGTATTACCATCACTATTATTCCTCCCGGAGACTGACTCTGCGAGCTGTTTTAATACTCTTCCTAGTTGATCAGTAGGTTCTGTTGCTGCTAAGGCACTTACGGTTTCCTTTTCCGCCTTGCCGATGCTCTGGCTAATTTGCTGAGCAGCTTGAGATAAGCTGTTAGACGGATTTTTTGGCTTATTTTTGGAACCAGATAGGTCTATCCCCTCAAATAGCTCTCTCCCCTGAGAAAAATTCAAGCCACCAGTTAATCCATCTTTTGCCATTGCCTTATATCTCCTTTTTTTTAATTTATAAAATGGGTGTGTAGTCCAAAATAATTGTAGCTGAAAATCAATTCAGCTAGTTATCTTGATTAATATAAAGGCAGATTTCATAGTTTTTGACTATTATCTTCATAACTCAATAAGTTTACATTATTGATTAATTTATAAAACTGCTTCACTAGCTTAATTTCACCAAAATATGATGGCTTGTAAAACAAATCTATAACTGTGTATATATCTACCAAGCCCTTAAGATCATTTACAAAACGACCTGAAATATTCCTGTGTCTCTTTATCTGTGCAGTATATGTAGCAACCCTTCATGCCTCTAGTCATAAGGGTTCTGTAGGTGTTTTTGATAATCAGGTCTACTTTTTTCAGTGTCTCTTCCCTATTGATCAGTAACTGAGATTTATAACCTTTTAAAGATGTATCTGTTTTAGCTCTAGCAGTGGGGTCTGTTAATATTTGACCATTGCGCACCACAAGATCATCACCGATAATAACTCCGATGTAATCGAGTTCAAGACCTTGGCAGGTATGTATACAACCTACTTCTTTTACTGAGTTGGGATCGATAATCCAGAGATTACCATAACTACCTAAATTCCATTGCATTTGAAAATCAGTCTGAGGCGGTGATATAGCTTCACTTTGTGCATTTATAATAATATCCATGGCTGTAGAGTTCGTTTTACTAGCCCAATTCCAGCAATACCCCGCCACTAAACGAGCTTTATTCTTCTCTTTATTCTTTTCAAAAATAATATCTCTCAGCTCATTAGGAGTATCTATGACCTTAAAATCGTAATCATTATCATCTAAACTAGGATTCGCGGTTTCTCTAATATTTAAAGCGTGGTCTAGCCAAGCTAAGTATCCATCAGAGCCATTACATCTGAATTGAGAACTCAGTTCTAATGTGTGTACCTGAGCATTATATGATCTTGCCCATTTTTTTATTTCTTCTTTAGTTCCTATATCTTTAAGCGTAACCCTCTGATCTTCATCGATAAAGAAAATAGAGAATTTAGCTGCTTCAATAATTTCTTTAACCTGGTTCTCACCAAGGTTCTGGAACATTCCAGATTTCTCATTCAGTCTATGAGCCTCATCTACTATTAATGCATCGAAGATATTATTACCTTTATTAATAAAAGCTCCTGAACCCGTGAATAAATTAGAAATTTCTGTTTTTTTAATGGTTCCAGTTAGTTTACTCTCATAGACAGCTCTTGGGGCAGCGTTTTTTGTGACATATTTAGTTACTTTACCTAAGCCTGTAAGTTTAACTAATAAATTAATCGCTACGACCGTCTTTCCAGTTCCTGGACCGCCTTCGATAATAAAAACATTCTTGTTAAAGGCAGTGGATTTTTTCGCTAAGAATATAGCATTTTCATATATAACCTTCTGCTCATCAATTAAAGTAAATTCTTCATTTCCTTTTAACATCTGAGAAAGACAGTCAGCGAGATTCTTCGAAGGTTTTATCTTCCCGTTATCAATGCGATACATGGTGTTTTTTCGATCGCCATATTTAATAAACTGTTTAATGAATTTCTGTAATTCACCAGCATCGTTCTTTAGGAAAACAGGTGCGATGCTTAGATGTCTGTCATAGAAAGAGTTTCTGATTACAGTATCTTCGTCGTAGTTGTGAAGATAGGCGCAGGGGTTTAGCGAAATCCTCTCTTCATAAACTGTTTCATTAAAGTTCTTTAGTAAAGAGCAGTAAGACCAGGCTTGATAAGAAGGGTGTGCTGTTTCTACGTCCCTGCCTCTAAACTTTGTAACCACAATCCCATCTTTCTCTGTAAGCTCCGCTCCAGACCACTGCTTAAGTTCGACAACTACAACATTCTCATTGTGATACTCATCTTCACCTGCAATAATGAAATCTACTCGCTTAGAAGTTTGTGGGATATGGTATTCAATACTTATGCTTGAGTCTTTAGGGATTTCAGAATCATTTAATACAAGGCTCATTCTGAGTAATGATTCACGCCAAGAGTTAATTTCCGCTTGGGCAACGCTTCTTCCTGTGCTGTTTTTATATTCTCTTAAAACAATATTTTCAATATCATTTGATAAAACATCGGTTTGAAATTGGTCTTTAGTGCCTTTATAGACGATCATATTAATTCTGTATATTTATCGCTTTTACCTTTTGCTCTGTTAATAGGGTATTTATCAGAGTTTTTTTGAAGCTTCTCTAGGATTATATCTTCTATATTTAAGTTATGTTTCTCTGCGAGCAGTAATGCATAGATGAAAATATCAGCTAATTCTTCTTTTAATTTTATAGGATCAGCTCCTTCAGTGCTTTTCCAGAGAAATAGTTCATTTAGTTCTGCGGCTTCGATGGATAATGCTAAAGCGAGATCTTTACTATTATGGAATTGAGACCAGTCTCTTTCGGAAACGAATTCACTAATTCGGTTAATAGTTCTTTCTAGGGGCATAGGGTAATCTTACGATATTGACAGGTTCAGTTTTAGTAATTAATTGTCAAAATAATTCACTTTTCTTATTTGTATATTTTATACAAGGAGGGGGTATTATGCCAGTTAATAATGCAACTTGGAATGATCCAATTATTGTGCAAGGCAAAGGGATGCCACTAAGTACTAATGTGGGACTCGATGGAACTGAACCTACACACTTTTATGAGCGATTTGGAGTGCGTGCAGCCTACAGCCATTCTCAAGGAAGTATTATGGCAGCACTTGCAGGCGGAAATGAACGTCGAGTAAGAAGAGGAGAACTAATAGGTACATCCACAGCTGATCCAAGAACTATTCCAGATCCACTTCAAAATGGTATAGCTCGTGAACACCTTAACCCAGGGGTTCATGGGATAAAATCCTTAACACCTGACCAATTTATTGCGGTAAAACAAAAGAGGAACCCTTCTGTAGAAGGAGCTAACACCATTTATGCTTTTTATCCAGATCTAAATAGAGATGGTAAAGTGGATACTGTCAAGGATGGTCAAATAGGAGCAATTGGTTTCTATGATCCAGAAAATAGAAAATTTTTACCTTTATATTCACCTGCTGGTCGAAGAAATTATCGAGGAGGTCAGTAGAATGGTTTTATTTATGTTACTTATAAAAGATTAACTCACGCACGTGTTACTTACAAGTAAATAAGTAACATTTTCCTAGGGTTTTGTTATTTAAATATTAATCGAAAAAAGAGCTTAGGCTTAATACTCCCCTTATCCAAAATTTAAACCAAGCAAAGCTAAATAGCTTTTATAATATGTAAAGTGGTACGAACGGGACGAACAAAACTTTCTCTTCGTAATTTCTTAAAACTGGTGGTCCCAGTGTGACTTGAACACACGACCAATCGATTATGAGTCGACTGCTCTGACCAACTGAGCTATGGGACCATTTAGTGCGCGTCCCGCAGTTCGACTGACTCTTTTTATAAAAGGCTGCCGCCTTTAAGCCAACTGAGCTATGGGACCATTTAGTGTGCGACCCCGCAGTCTCGACTGACTCTTTTTATAGGAGGCTGTCGCCTCCAAGCCAACTGAGCTATGGGACCATTTAGTGCGCTTCCCGCAGTTCGACTGACTCTTTTTATAGGAGGCTGTCGCCTCCAAGCCAACTGAGCTATGGGACCATTTAGTGCGCTTCCCGCAGTTCGACTGACTCTTTTTATAAAAGGCTGACGCCTTTAAGCCAACTGAGCTATGGGACTAAACAGGAAAATATTATAGCTTAAACTATTTCTCTAAAAGATCTTAATCAGAAAAAATAATATTGTTTTGATTAATGATATAAAAATTTCTTTTTTTAAAACAAAACAGCAGCCCTGAGGCTGCTGTTTTAAATCTACGACGTTGTAAATCAAATGAATTCAATTAGGCTTTAGATAAGTCAATAAGTGACTTACGTAAACTTTGTTCTTGCTGTACTTCTTGGTTGTAATGTTGTTCTTCTATTCTTAATTCACCAAGAAGGGCTCTCGCTTGATACAGCATCTGTCTGATTAAATCCTGGTCTAACGAGACGTTAGTGAAAGTACCAGTACCACCATCAAAATTCTGTATACCAGATTCAAGAGCTGCGTATAAAATTGCTCCATCAGGTATCCCTGCATAATATTGAGTTTGAATATCTGTTAAAACGTTCTGAACATTTCGCTGTTCACCTAACATTGTTTGCTGTAATTCAGTCTCTAGTCTTGCTACTACTTGTTGTTGAGCATCGATTTTAGATCTAACCTTTGCTAATTGCTGCGATGTATTAATTGCACCCATGACACCTACCTCCTTGTCTCTACACTATACTTAACGAAATACACATTAATATTTGGTTAAGTTACACCTAGAACTTTTCTTAATTAATCCTTTCGATCGATCAACGAATCAAGTTCTATAGTACATATACCCGAATTTCTAAAAATATTCTCTTGAATGTAAAAAAAAGTTAAAATTTTTTTATTTCTCTTGAAATTTTTGATTTAAGTTGTATTGAAAACCGTGAAATATAGGCTAGACTGGTATTTGTGTTAACTAGCCAGATGAGTTTTTTAAGTTCTTATAGTAAAGTTTTTGAAAACGTACTATTAAATATCGGAACAAATTTAAAATCCTATATAGCATTTAATGTAAATGAAGAGAAAAAATTATTCTCTGCTATTTCCTATGCTTACGCAAACGGAGGTAAACGCTTAAGACCGGTATTAGCTCTCTTAACAGCTGAGGCGGTTAAGCAGAGATCTCAAGATTTAGATAAGGGGTTTGCTTCAAGTCAAACAATATTAGATAGTAGTCAAGATGAGCTAATAAAAAATCCAGCGATGGGGCTTGCACTTGCTATTGAGTTAATACACTGTGGAAGTTTAGTTCATGATGATCTACCTTGTATGGATAATGATGATCTGAGAAGAGGTAAGCCGACGAACCATGTAGTCTATGGAGAAGATATAGCATTACTAGTAGGTGATTTTCTTTTAGTTAATCCGATATCGGTTTTTATTGAGTATAGTAAAGATGTTTTAGGTCTAAATGATTCTCTTATTCTTAAAGTAGTAAGTAATTTGACATTAGCTGTTCAACAAATGATAGTGGGGCAGGCTATGGATTTAGAGCTTGCTCGGTTAAATCTTCAATTTAAAATAGAGGACGACGAAAACGCAGAAAATGGAGTTGTGCAGCGGTCTCGATTAGAATATTTCGAAAAATCTAGATTAATGCAGGAATTTAAGACTGGAGCTTTACTCTCAGCCTCTATCGTTAATGGAGCCATTTTAGCAGGGGCAGATACTAGTCAATTAAAAGCTTTAGAAAAATATGCTGCTAATTTAGGTTTAGCTTTTCAGATCGTTGATGATGTTTTAGATTATACTGCTACACCTGAGCAAATGGGCAAACAGACCCAAAAGGATGCCCAGCAGAATAAGCTTACTTATGTTGATTTGTATGGAATAGACGGAGCGAGGGCTAAAGCTTCTGAATTAATTACTGAAGCTAAGGAAATTTTATCGGCAACTCAGATTTATTCTGATAAACTAAAGTTGGTTGCGGATTATGTCCTTCATCGAAACAATTAAAGCAAATGGTTTAGAGGTCTTAAGTGCTGTCGTGCTGGCTAATTTTATTGCTCAGTTAACTAAGACCATCTTATATTCTTGTTCTAAGAAAAAAATTATCTGGTCAATGCTATTAAATACAGGCGGAATGCCTTCTAGTCATACTTCTTCGATGATAGCCCTTTCTACTTCTATCGGTTTAATTTCTGGTTTCGAATCTATTCATTTTGCGATAGCCCTTACCCTGTCGGCAGTAGTAATGTATGATTCAGCTGGCGTTCGTCGTTCAGCTGGACAGCAAGCTACGACTTTAAATCATATTTTAAAAGAACTTCCTCACGACCATACTTTAAATGGTATAAATCTTAAAGAGGATTTAGGACACAGTCCTAAAGAGGTTTTCGCTGGAGCTTTACTTGGTGTTTTAGTAAGCGTACTTCTTCATAACGCTTTACTTTAGAGTGCTTATAAGGACGACGAATGACCGCAGTGTGCTGTGGGTACATGAGGATCATGAGGACAACGAAAATGCAGAAATTGGAGTTGGCGAGCAGTGCCATTATTCTTGCAATCCATGGCTTAGGCGGTAGGGGCGCTTGGTTCGATAATTTAAAAACTGCTTTAGATGAGCATGGAGTCGAGCTTATTGCTCCAGATTTAAAAGGTTTCGGTAATAATGAGCCACGCGGGCATGTAGAATCTTTTAATGACTGGGTTCTAGATATTCAGGCTATCTATGAAAAATTAAAAGCTGATAAACCAGATGCTCAAATAATTTTAATGGGGCATAGTATGGGAGCTGTAGTGCTTTCCCATATTAAAGTCGCTGCTGATGATAAATTAATATATTCAGTCCCCGGATTTAAAGGTGCTAAAGTGACTTTTAAGATGAGTTTTACTTTAACGACTTTATTTAAGTTGTTTAGAGATACTTTTATCACTCACGAAAATAGTTTTATTCGATTACCAAGTTCGCAGCTCACGAAACACATAACAGATGAAGACCCTTTGAAGGTTTATGAGGTAAGCCCAAACCTTCTCTGGCAGATACTTTTAATGTCACAAGGTCTTAATGTGAGATTGAGAAAAACTTTTAATCCACTTCTCTTGATTCAAGTTGAAAATGATTTAGTCGTGGATAATGAGACGATGAATAAGATTTTTCGCGAAATCTCTTCTACTAAAAAAGAATTTAATGTTCTTGGAAATACTGAACATGACTGGATTTGGGATCAAGAAGCTGTGAAAATAGCCGTCCCGATTATCTTAGATTTTATAAGATAAAATGAAAAATAATTAATCTAAATCTCGCGCAAATATTAAGGAAAAATAAAGAAAAATCTCGTGGATTATGTATAATTAAAAACAAGATTTATACTTACTCGTTTTTAGAGTCGAAGGGGATTCTAAGGGCGTTTAGGTTTACGGGAAGAAGGAGATATTAAATGTATAATGTGCCAGTTAGTGGTTTCACTACGACAGTGGAGCCTGCTCAAAAAGAGGGGATGCTTGATTTAGTTAAGGCGAGGCTGGAAAGGAACTTAGCACGAAATGGAGTAGGGCTGGACTCTTCGGTGCCAGATGAAGAAATTACGATTACCGATTTAAAAGCAGGCACTGAAGGTATAAGCTCTGATGTTGAACTTAATAATAACGAGAAGAGTGTTCTAGAAAATAAAGCTAAGCCTCAATCTAAGATAGTACCAACGGGGAGACTACTTTCAAGGAAGGAGCCTGATGCAACTTCTAATGCTGATTCTTCTGATATACCTCAGCCGCTAATGTCAGCTGTCAAAGCATACAAGAGACTTGCTTATAAAGGAACTTCGCAGGCTGGGATGATTAATTTAATTAATGCTTTGTTAGATTATGCAAAAAAACAGAAATTATCTAATGAAGAAGCTTTGACGCTTTACCAGAAACTTAACTCTGATGTGATTCAATCACCGGGACTTGAAGATGCTTGTGGTAGGGTTATGGAGAATTTCTGTTCAGCTTTAACAGCATTTATGCCACAGGCATTAGAGCAAAAATATGGGAAGCAAATAACTGTGATTAAGCTAGCTGCTGATGAATATACTGAAGGGTTAAAGCGACATTTAAAAGAACTACCACAGAAACTGGGTTCTATTGAGTTAGATAGCCTCGCAAAGGAAGCAGCTTTGGTTTATTTCCAGAAAACATTTGAAGCTTGCAAGGAAGCAGCTATACCGCAAGAAGACCAAAAGGCACTTTTAAAATATGCCCTTAAGATGAAAGCTAATGCAGAATTTAAATTCTCTACGAAATTCCTCTTGACTATCTTAGAGAATCCGAAAGAGATATTAGGAATCGCAAAAGATTTTCTAGGCGGTCTAACGGCAAAGATCGCTAAGGATCCTAAGCTATCAGGGTTTCTTCACTTCATCACAGATTCAGTTAAGCATGGGCTTTCGCTGCCAGATTTGGGCCGCACATCTCCTCAGGTTTAACCCATTTGTCGAAATCTTCTGAACTTAGGTAAGCTAGTTCTAGAGCAGATTCCTTGAGAGTGAGTCCTTTCTTGTGTGCATTCTTGGCTATTTCAGCAGATTTATCATAGCCGATATGGCTGTTTAAAGCAGTTACAAGCATTAATGAATTAGAGAGATGTTTTTGGCAATTCTCTGTATTCGCCTCAATGCCGCTTAAACAGTTGGTATTGAATGATTGACAGGCGTCTGTAAGTAGCCTTGCGGAGTTAAGAAAATTAAAGATGATAAGTGGTTTAAATACATTTAACTCAAAATGACCGTTAGAGCCGCCGATGCTAATCGCTACATCATTCCCCATAACTTGAGCACAGACCATAGTGAGCGCCTCACATTGAGTGGGGTTTACTTTACCTGGCATAATCGATGACCCTGGTTCATTCTCTGGAAGATTGAGCTCGCCCAGCCCAGAGCGCGGGCCAGAGCCTAAAAGGCGAATGTCATTTGCGATTTTCATAAGTGAAACGGCTAGCGTCTTTAAAGCAGCAGATGCCATTACTAGAGCGTCATGCGCTGCAAGTGACTCGAATTTATTAGGAGCTGAAATAAATTCTTTGCCAGTAATTTCTGAAATCTTCTTAGCGACTCTTTCTGCGAACTCAGGGTGAGCATTAAGCCCAGTCCCTACAGCGGTTCCACCTAGTGCTAATTCGGAAAGATCTTCTAGGACTAACTTCACTCTTTTGATACCTTGTCTGAGCTGCTGAGCATAGCCAGAAAACTCCTGCCCAAGAGTAAGTGGTGTTGCGTCCATTAAGTGGGTTCTACCGATTTTCACTATAGATGAAAATTCTTGGGATTTTTTATCCATAGTCTCAAGTAGGGCTTCTAGAGAGCTTAGTAGTGAATCCTCTAAATATGATTTTGCGGCAATATGCATAGCGGTAGGGAAGGTATCATTTGAAGACTGTGATTTATTAACGTCATCGTTCGGGTGAATAGGATTTTTAGAGCCGAGTAGGCCACCAGCTAACTCAATAGCTTTATTTGCGATAACTTCATTAACATTCATATTCGTTTGAGTTCCAGAACCAGTCTGCCAAACTACTAATGGGAAATTATCATTTAGCTCACCAGAGATAACTATGTCTGAAGCTTGCTCAATAAGCTGAGCTTTTTCTTGACTGAGTATTCCAAGGTCAGCATTAACTAATGCTGAAGCCTTTTTCAGAACTGCAAAGGCTTTGATTAATTCAAGTGGCATTAAATCGTGACCTATTTTAAAATTCGCAAGCGATCTTGCTGTCTGTGCTCCATAGTATCTATTCGCTGGTACTGCGACTTCACCCATAGTATCTTTTTCAATTCTTGTGTCCATAACTTCAATGATAAAAGAATTTGCTTGTCAAGTTTAAAAAATTTTATTTAATAAATGGGATTTATCTTTAGGTAGCAATTGACATGCATATTAGCAAGTATGTAGAATTCTACTTACTTAGCCATGCAGACCGCAACGATTAAAGATCCTAAACTCACTAAAGTTCTAGTCGTTGAAGATGAACCGCAGATTCTGAGACTAATCGAATTAGAACTTAAGTACGAAGGTTATGATGTGGTAACCAGTGTTGATGGTTTGCAAGCTGTAAAGTTTGTTAAAGAACATAACCCTGATTTAATTTTGCTTGACTGCATGCTCCCAAGCTTAAGCGGTGAAGAAGTCTGCAAACAGGTGCGTGAAGATGGTTTTGATCAGCCGATAATTTTTATTACAGCTAAAGATAGCATCGAAGATAAAGTAAAGTGCTTAGATAATGGTGCTGATGATTATATAGTGAAGCCTTTTGTTGCAGATGAGCTTTTAGCAAGGATTCGAGCGATATTTAGAAGAAAGGCTCCAGGGCAGAATCCTGTTATCGTCTATGGTGACCTTTGGTTAGATCAATTAGGAAGAATCGCGAAACGCAACGACGAAGAGCTTTCCCTAAGAACTAAAGAGTTTTCTTTACTGCGTATATTTATGATGCATCCTGAAGAATATTTAACTCGTGAGTTTTTATTTAATAAGGTTTGGGGCTATGACTTTATCGGTGAGAGTAATGTAATCGAAGTTTATATCAGATACCTGCGTTCTAAGCTTAAAGAGAAAAAATATGGAAAGCTTATTCACACTAAGCGTGGGGCGGGGTATATGTTGAAGATGCCTGTTAAACAGGTGATTTAGGGGACCGTTGTACAACTCCATTTTCTGCGTTTTCGTTGTTTAACGGTCTTTTTAGAGTTCTCTTCCTGTTCTAAAAACTTCATCATAAAAGCTTTTAGTAATTTCATTATTCAAACCCTCTGGGTGAATGGCACTGAGTTCTATATCGGGGTAAACCTTATCAAGCTGACTAATGATTCGATAACCATTCATACCCTTAGTGGCTCTTCTTGGTAAATCTGGTGAGATTATCAGCAAATCCACATCACTTAGCTCATGGGCAGTGCCTTTTGCGTAAGAGCCATAGAGGAATGTTTTTTCTATGGTAAATTTTTCTGATACCTTATTGATAAAGTCACTGATTAATAGGTTTAGTTCTTTAGTAGTGAACTTTTTCTTTTGCATCTAAACCTTTATCAATTAAATTCATAATATTTAGAGTCTTGTAAAACGATATGCAGAGATCCAGTCTTTTTTAAAACCCTTACTAGTTCTAGAAAACTCAATTTCATTTTTATAAAATAACTTTTTAAATTTTTATAATAATAAGTCACGGATGCTTTGGAATCATCTACCTGAACTGATTTGAGAATTTTTTCGGCTTGAGGAGTTAATGTAATTTCCTGTAGCTTTATCGCATAGTCAATTCTTGTGCAATACGGCGGAGAAGTTACTATACAATCAACACTAGAATTTTTAAGTGGTAACGTCAGTGAAGATGCAAGCTCTAATCGTGGTAATTTATTGGGATTTTGGCTAAGATCTTCTGCGTTAATCATTAATGAATCAATAGCTTTCTCAAAATCTTTTAAATAACGCTTAAAATCAAATTCAATTAAATCTTGTTTTTCTTTAGGTCTCTTTATCCATGTAGGATTAGAGCAGAGAAAATTATCTAACTGCATTCTAAATGCTTTTACTGCAATAAAATTAAGTAAATTTTTAAAAAATTCATCCTCAATTAGAAAAATATTTTCACGAAAAGCATTTAATCGATAAGTACTTTTTTCAGTGAACCATAGGAAATTAAGATCTCTTCTTGTTTGGAAGCTAGTCTTGCATAGGCGTATAAGAGATTCGCAGGATTAATATCTAAACCTATAGAACTTAAATTTTTTCTACTAGCTACTGCTGTAGTAGTCCCCGAACCATTCCATGGATCTAAAATTAAAGATCCTTTTTTAAGTGCAGAGTTATCAATAGCATAATCTACAAAGGCTTCACTGAAGCCAGCATAGTAATTAATAGCTGTCTTTGCACCACGTAATTTAGTACTGGGGCATTCTGTTATGACCATATTTATATATTAATAGTAGTAAAGACCGCTACCAAAAAATAGCGATTATAGCTCTAGTGAGCTGTTTAAACAAAACTACTCTGCTTAATTAAAAGACTCTCCGATGTCATTTCATCAGGCTTCTCAAGTCCCATAATATCTAAAATAGTCGGAGCGATATTACTAAGGCTGTTCTGGTTATCCATGTTATCTTTTAGCTGGTAAGTTTTATCTACTAATATTAGTGGTACTAAATTACAGCTATGAGCAGTTCTGATAGTGCCATCGTCATCTAGCATCTGATCAGCATTCCCATGGTCAGCGGTGATGATTAATTTATAATCATTGGCTTCACAGGCAGCTTTAACCAGAGAAACTTTAGAGTCTACAACTTCTAATGCTTTGATAACAGCTTCCCAATTTCCAGTATGCCCCACCATGTCTGGGTTAGCAAAATTACAGATTATTAGCTTGTAGTCTTTCTCTTTGTTTTCGATGGCTTTTATCAAGCCATCAGTTACTTCAGCTACGCTCATTTCTGGCTTAAGATCGTAGGTCGCAACTTTAGGACTAGGTATTAAGAGTCTGTCTTCATGAGCGAAAGGGTCTTTTTTTCTGCCATTAAAGAAGACCGTTACGTGAGCAAATTTTTCAGTTTCGGCTATCCTGAATTGATTTAAGCCTAAGCTTGAAATGTATTCACCAAGTGAGTTTGAGTAGTTTTGTTCAGGTAAGCTTTTTTCATCAAAAGCTACTGGTAGATTTAAGTTAGAATCGTATTCAGTGAAACAGGTATAAAGTAAGTCTGGGTGAGATTCCTGATAGATTTTAAATTTAGTCGATATCTCAGTAGCTCTATCTGGTCTAAAATTGAAGAAAATTACAGAGTCTTTTTCCTCGATTAAACCACTCTCTTGAATTAAAGTAGGTTCTACGAATTCATCGGTATTCCCGATTACTCTTTCTTGATTAGCATCTGCGTAATTATAGTAATTTAGAATCGCATCCTTTGCCGTTTTAGCTGTAAGAGTGCTACCTTCGGTTACGACCTTAAAGTATTTATCGATTCTGTCCCAGTTTTTATCCCTGTCCATCGCCCAGAAACGGCCACTTACGCTAGCAATATCTATTTCTGCCGAGAGTTTTTCCATTAATTTAGCAGAAACTTTTGGTGGATCATCTCTGCCATCACTGATGGCGTGAAGTTTTATCTTCGTGTGATCGAGTCCAAGTCTGCGAGCGAGCTCTATAAGTGCTTTTAAATGACCAATATGTGAGTGTACATCACCTTCAGAGATAAGACCCATAAAGTGTAATTTAGAGTTATGAGTTTTTACATGTTCTACGGCATTCACTAGGACTTGATTTTTAAAAAAATCACCAGTCTGAACCATTTTAGAAATCTGTGTTAATTTCTGATCATTTATCCTGCCGGCTCCGATATTTTCATGACCGACTTCTGAATTTCCCATAATCCCCTCTGGAAGACCAACTAGAGGACCACTAGCGTTTAGAAAAGAATGAGGATATTCGCTGATGAGGGAATTGAAGCAAGGAGTTTGAGCTGCAAGCATCGCATTCCCTTTTTTTTGTTTAGAGTAGCCCCATCCATCTAATATAAGTAAAAGAACTTTCTGCATTAGATCTTATTATACTAATGCTGTCTTCTTTTTCTTTCTTTATTTTCATCATCATCTTTAATGATTGGGCTTGGCCCGCTTAGGGCTTCATCACTTTCCTCAATAGTAAATTCAGGCTTGTTATTTTGAGGTTTGGTAATCAACTTGTTTAAGGTATTTAAGCTGTTTGCTGTCTGATTGATGAGGCTAGTGGCTCCAGTTTGTGGTTTTGTGTTGTTAGTATTTGCACCATTATCATTTATTTCTTCTTTTTTCGGAATAACGTCAGTATCTACTGCACTAGTAGGCTTATCATTCAAAATAAATGGCTTAGAGATTATGGATTCTCTATCTTCTGGTTTTACCGGGTGATATTTTTTGAAATAAGCTTCGAAAATTTTCTGAGCGACTGGAGCGCAGATACTCCCCCCGTGACCTGCTCCTTCTCCAAATAATGCCAAAGCTATTTCTGGATTTTCGTAAGGGGCGTAAGCCGTAAACCAGGCATGCGTACTGTGCCTATAGCCATGGACTTCGGCAGAACCAGTTTTACCAGCTATTTGAATTGGTGCATAATCTCCATAAAGATTACTTGCACCACCAGTGCCGCTTTGGACGCACTGCCTGAGGCCTTCATTTAAAACTTTAAAGCTTTCTGGTTTTATGTTATTGATAACTCGTTTGAATTGGTTTTTATTTTTATCTTTAATTACGTGTAATTGAGGAACTTTACCATAATTGGCCATGGTAGATATCATAGTTGCAGCTTGTAAAGGCGTAACTAAAAGGAAACTCTGCCCTATAGATAAATGTAATGTGTTACCAGGATACCAAGCTTCACCCATATGCTTCTTCTTCCAGTTAGGATCTGGAACTATACCTGCACTTTCATCACCAGTCTCTATGCCAGTCTTTTCTCCAGCACCTAGTAGAAGACCTATACTAGAGATTTGTTCGGGTTTCAGTAACTTAGCGACTTGATAAAAGTAAGTGTCTCTAGACCAAGCTAATGCTGTTCTCATGTCCATAGAACCCTCTTCTGAAGTCCAGTCACCAAACTTAAAGCCACCAAGATAAATAGCTCCACTTACGTGCAACTTAGTGGCTGGATCAATGACCTTATTTTCTAGTGCGGCGAGTACCGTAATAGGTTTCCATATACTACCCGGTGTGAAACCAGCACCAGCTCTATTTAGAAAAGCTTTTTTCTTAGATAATTCTTGGTAAATAGAATGTGGAATTCCTTCTGCAAAGAAATTTGGATTATAGCTTGGTTTACTTACTAGTGCTAAAACTTCACCATTCTTAGGATTTACTACCACTGCTGCCCCCATTAGGTCACCCATAGCATCGTAGGCCGCTCTTTGAATATCTATATCTATGGTTAGATGCAGGTTATTACCTTTTTCTGGGACTTTAGTAAGTTTTTTCTTTTCTTTACCTGGGTTTAGTGATTTTCCATGCCTGTCAACGAATATTCTTCTTTCACCATCAACGCCTCTGAGCTGTTCATCAAAGAATTTCTCTACACCACTTTTCCCAGTTTTATCTCCGAGCTTAAGTTTTTTTGGACTACTAGAATGATACTCAAGTTCTGCTTCATTAGCCTCTCCTACGTAACCGAGTAAGTGGGCTGGTACTTCACCATAAGGATAGTAACGAATTGGTTGGCTCTCTACATCTATACCAGGCAGTAGATGAGCGTTTTCATATATTTTGATAGCTTGGCTAACGTCGATGTTATTCGCTATCTGTATTGGTAAAGGTACTCTAGGATTAGTTTCATTGAGTATTTTAAATAATTCACTTTCTGCTTTACCAGTAAGTTTGCTTAGATTACGAGCTAGTGCTCTTTTATCTTTGACATTACTTACTATGTAAGGATAGGCGATTATTCTTAAAGACTGTTTACTGGTAACCAGGATAACACCATTCCTGTCATAGATAATTCCGCGAGGAGCCCTGATGAGAGATACTCTCGTGGAGTTATTTTTGGCTAAATTTTTGAATTTGCCATGCTCCCAAACCTGCAAGTAAAATACCCTTGCAAACAACATTGAAAAAAGGGCGATGGTTAATATGATTAGTAGTTGTGGGCGATTCAATTTATTTTTAGTATGTCATTTAAAGTAAACTTAGAGAAGTGGAACAACTTAATTTATTTAATGATATCCCTTCTACTAAGCCTCTTGCAGAAAAGTATAGACCACAGAGCTTTGAAGATTTAATAGGTTCTGTAAAAAAGAATCAAAATTTTATAAATTGGTTTAATTCAACGAAGAATCAACAGAAATTCATTTCAATTCTTCTATGGGGACCGCCAGGCTCTGGTAAAACTACTATTGCGGAGCTTTTCGCTAAGAATGCAGGGCGAGTGTTTCTGAAATTACAGGCATTTAACTCTGGGGTAAAAGAGTTAAGGGAGGCTATAGATACTCTTTCTCGGCAGCCTAAGCCAGGCATACTTTTTGTTGATGAATTGCATAATTTTTCTAAAAACCAGCAGGACGCACTGCTAAATGCTATCGAGCTTGGCAAAATAGTTTTTATTGGAGCTACTACTGAAAATCCAGCTATCGCTATTAATAAGGCACTTTTAAGCAGGTTAATTAAATTTGAGCTTAAGGCGCATAGCTTTGCTGATTTAAATCAGCTTATGGATAGGGTTTCAGTGGAGGAATCTATTGTTATAGAAGAAGCAGCTAGGGATTATCTGGTGAAAACTTCTGCTGGTGATGCTCGTATGCTGTTAAATGCGATAGAGGCTTGCTTGCTTAGTTTTCAAAGAGGGAAAGCTACAAATGTAATTAACTTTAACTTATGCCAAGAATTAATACAGAGGCAGGTTTTTTCTGGTGATGCTGATTCTTATTACAGTTGTGTTTCAGCTTTGCAGAAAGCTATGCGTGGCTCTGATCCTAATGCTTCTATATATTGGTTAGCGAGATTATTAGAGGGAGGAGCTGATTTAAAAGCTGTAGCAAGGCGTATTTTAGTAACAGCTAGTGAAGATGTGGGTTTAGCTGATAATAATGCTTTAGTGATTGCAGAAGCTGCTTATAGAGCAGCTTTAGAATTAGGTATGCCTGAAGCGAGAATACCACTTGCTCAAGCTGTAATTTATATAGCGAGTGCCAAAAAATCTAATAAAGCTTATAAAGCGATTAATTTAGCTATGCAGGATTGTAAAAATTTTGAAAAATATCCAGTACCTTTTCATTTAAGACCTTTAAACTTTGCCTGTCCTGCTAAGTCTGACAATGTAGGAGTTAACCCGATTACTGATTATAAGTACCCTCATGATTATGAAGGGGCTTATGTGGAGCAGGAATATCTGCCGTTTGAATTGAAAGATAGGGTGTATTTCGATTTTTGAAAACTGCTATTCTATTTTAATAGAGCTTTTAAAGCTGTTTGAAGATGATTAAAGTTGAACATTTAAAAAAATCATATGGCGAGAATGAAGTTCTTAAAGATATAAGCTTTACCGTGGCTCGTGGAGAAGTGGTTGCTTTAATAGGTTTCTCTGGTAGTGGTAAAAGTACAGCCTTGAGGATAGTAGCGGGGCTTGATAAGTGTGACGCTGGTACAGTTAAGCTTTCAAGTGAAAAAGTTAGTATGAGTTTTCAGTATTCTGCTCTCTTTGATTCACTTTCAGTGCGAGATAATATCGCATTTCCATTTGAAGTAGGTGAAAATTTAAAGCCACTTTCTCTTGATGTTATAAATAAAAAAGTAGATGATACGCTGAATCTAGTAGGCTTGCCAAATACTCAAGATCTTTTTCCAGCCCAGCTTTCTGGTGGTATGAAAAAAAGAGTGAGCTTCGCGAGAGCGATTATAGATGATCCTGAGATTATTCTTTACGATGAGCCTACTGCTGGACTCGATCCTATGGCAAGCACTGTAATTGAGGATTTAATCGTTAAATTACAGCATAAAATGAATGCTGCTTCTGTAGTGGTAACTCACCAAGACACTACGATTAGAAGAACAGCACAGAGAGTGCTTATGCTTTACGGTGGCTGTCTGGTTTGGGAAGGCACTCCAGAAGAGCTATTTAATCCTAAAAATGATAATCCTTTTGCAAAGCAGTTTAGGGAAGGGGCTGTTGAGGGTCCGATGAATTTGTTGTCGTGAGATCCCTCTTTTAGGCGTGAATCTTGAATTTTATATTTTATAATTTTAGCCGTGAGCTTGCTTGAAGATTTAATTAAAGAAGGTGAAGGTCTAAGGCTTGAATTTAAAGAGGCTAAAGCTAAGCTGCCGAAAAGTTTTTATGAAACAGTCTGTGCTTTTCTTAATCGTGAAGGTGGGAAAATTTTACTTGGTGTGAGTGATGAAGCAGAGTTAATTGGCGTTGATGAATCAGAGTTAGAAAGAATAAAAAAAGAAATAGCCGATAATTCTAATAATAGTGAGCTGATTAATCCAACTTTTTTGCTTTTCCCGAAGGTGGAAGAAATTAAGAATAAAAAGATCATTTCAGTCGAAGTCCCAAGAAGCTCTTTAGTGCACAGTTACAAAGGAAAAATCTTTGATCGCTCAGAAGACGGTGATTATGAAGTAAAGGATCATTTTCAAAAATCAAGTCTATATTTACGAAAAAGTAATGAATTCTCTGAAACTAAGGTCTATCCATACATGAAAATGACTCACTTTAAGGGAGAGCTATTTACGAAGGTGAGAAATCTACTCAGAATCAGGGATGAGAATCATAGTTTACTTGGGCTTAACGATGAAGATTTATTAAGAGCCTTGGGTTTCTATAGATCTGATTTGGAGAAAGGGATAGAAGCCTATACTTTAGCAGCAGCTTTACTTTTTGGAACAGATGAAACTATTCAAAACATAGCCCCTCACTTCAAAGTAGACGCTCTTGTAAGAATTAAAGATCTTGATCGTTACGACGATAGACTAGAAATAAGGACTAACTTAATAGAAGCTTATGAGTTGTTAATGGCATTTATTCAAAAGCATCTACCAGACCCTTTCTATGAGGAGAATGGAATAAGAATTAGTCTTAGGAGTAAAATTTTCAGGGAAATTGTAGCTAATATTTTAGTTCATGCAGAATACTCGATACCTTCTTTTACAAGATTTATTATTTATGAAGATCGGGTTGAAGCTGAAAATCCCAGTAGAGCTTTTAGGTCGGGACCGATAACTTTAGAAACGCTAAGTCCTAAACCCAAAAACCCTCTCTTAGCTAAGCTTTCCATTCAGATTGGTCGAGTCGAAGAATTAGGTTCAGGTGTGCGTCGTACTAATCAATATGTGCCGATTTATGCTAGTGGTGAAACTCCCCAATTTATAGATGGGGATGTATTTAAGACTATTATTCCTCTTAAAAATAATGGCGGTGTAAGTGGCGGTGTAAGTGGCGGTGTAAGTGGCGGTGTAAAACCTGAATATACGGGCGTCTTAAAACTCATTCATTCAGGTAAGGCTAATAAAATTAAAGAAATTAGCGAAGCTTTAGGAATCTCTGTTAGAAGTACTGAGAGACTGATTCGAGAATTAAAAGACCGAGGTTTAATATATTATGATGGATCGGCTAAAACAGGGGGCTATTTTTTAAAAGAGCTAGGGTTGAGGAGTTTATGAAGCTGGAATTTTTACTCCAGTCTTGAAAATCTCATCATAAAAGGCTTTCGTTATTTCATTATTTAAACCCTCTGGATGAATGGCACTCAGTTCTATGTCGGGGTAAACTTTATCAAGCTGGCTGATAATTCTATAGCCATTCATGCCCTTAGTGGCTCTCACTGGTAAATCTGGTGAGATTATAAGTAAATCTACGTCACTTAGCTCGTGAGCAGTGCCTTTGGCATAGGAGCCATAGAGAAATGCTTTTTCTATCGTGAACTTTTCTGAGACTTTATTTATGAATTCACTTATTAATGAGTTTAATTCTTCGGAAGTAAGTTTTTTAGGCATTTGATGAAATATTCGAATTCGTATTGTATTTAACTGTAAATTCATTGGGATGTCCTAATATTTTCAGATAGCAGTTGCTCGCATTGTTTTTTTTTCAATTATAATTCCTTTGGTAAACAGGAATGACAAATTTGACACCCGTTTTTTTTAAAAATGTTTCTACGCTACATTCACTTGCTTTCATTTATTTCTACTCCCTAACCACATTCCCACCAAAAATACTCACCCCAGCCTGTAAAACCTCATCTAAATAAGCTTCTCTGTCACAGCAGTTGTCATTAGAGTCTTTTTCCGTACTGGAGTTGACAGAATTTACATTTAAATTCACATCAGTATTATTCGGAACATTTACACCCACGGACGTACTAGTAGATAAATCAGACCTTGTTGTAATAGACTCGCTATATGACTTCTCAGAAACACTAAGCGAAGCTTCTTTATCAGTGACTTTCTCAGTAACTCTTGCTGGTGTCACCGTAGGAGTCATAGCTGGCTTAACTTTCGCTGAGTCATTCACTACACTATCCGCACCAGCCATTCCAGAATCTATCTGAATTTCAATAAACTTAATTTCTGGATTTAAAGCCTGTTTAAGAGCTTGAATAAGCTCTTCATTTTTAGCTTCCAGTTTAGTTTTTAAAAATTTAAATTTTTCAGGAATTGCGAAAACAGCCTTTTCTCCACTACTAGAGATTAATTTAGCTTTACTGCTATTGATAAGCCCTTTGGTTGGTGGGTTTAGAAACTGCATAAAGTCAGAGGAATCAGGAGCTGCAGTGTTTTCTATAACTCCGAAGCTAGAAGCGGTTTCTAGAGTTGAGCTTGAATTTACATTTTCGGCAAGGGTGCCAATATTAGAAAGATGACTAGATTGCACCGTAATCTCTCCTCTCCCTAAGGACGGATTAACATTAATATTTTCTATGTTGTCTGCGACCTTAGCCTCAGTGCTTACTAAATTATTTGCACTAAATTCATTTCTTGTATTAGTATAAGTCGGTTTGAAAGCCTCTTCTGCACTAGGTCTATTCTCAAAGTTGCTACTTGATTTTGTTAAATCTTGATTCTTTGAGCTCACCGAAACAGCCACCCCTAGAGGCTTAACCGCCCTACCTGCTAATCTGTTCTCTAAATCAAGAATCCGCTCTTTTAAATTTTTAATATCTATAAAATCTTCTCTAAGAGATAGCTTTAGGCAGAGCGTTTTAAATAATTTTTTAGCTTGAGAACTCTGCTTAAGTATAGTTTCATATTTAGATATTTCTTCTGCGATATAAAGGATTTCAGCTTTAGAAATATTTTTCTCATTAATTAAATCTATGCAGGGCTTAAGTTCTTCTAATTCTTCATTTAGGCAGAGTTCTTCTAAGATTTTTATACTGCTTTGAAAAAGCTCGCCTGTAAGTATCTGAGGGTCAGGATTCTTTAGGAAAATATTTTCTATTTTATTTAAAAGCTCTAAGGTATCTTTATTAATTATGGAGAAAAATAGGCTGATCACCTCTCTTTCAGAGACCTTGCCTAAAGTCCTTTCTATAATTTCTTTAGAGATGCTTTGATCTGCTTCATTAAAGACACTAACCTGCTCTAATATGCTTAAAGCATCTCTCAGAGCGCCTTCCGATTCTTCTGTTATGAATTTTAAGGCTTCATCGTTAATGTTAATCTGCTCTATATCGCAGATCTCCCTTAATCTTTTAAAGCAGTCTTTCTGGTTAATCGGTTTGAAACGGAATTGTTGACAGCGACTTACTATAGTGGGTAAAACTTTATGTGCTTCGGTGGTCGCTAAAATAAATACTACATTTTCAGGCGGTTCCTCGAAAAGTTTAAGTAGTGCATTGAATGCATCCTTACTTGCCATATGGACTTCATCGATTATGTAAATTTTATAATCACTGTTAATCGTAGATAGGCTAGCTTTAATTACTAAATCTCTAGCATCATCTACCCCACCATGGCTCGCAGCATCTATCTCGACGACATCTAAGTCGCCACCATTCGTGATATTAATACAGCTAGAGCATTTACCGCATGGATTTAAAGTGGCTTTCTCTCCAGTTTGCTTGTTTTTACAGTTAAGTGATTTAGCTATTATGCGAGCTGTACTCGTCTTACCAGCTCCACGTGGACCAGTTAATAAATAAGCACTTGCTATTTTGTTATTAGTGAAAGCCTTTTCTAAAGCAAGCTTCACATCATCTTGCCCGACAAGATCTCCAATACTTTGAGGTCTATATTTAAGCGTGAGCATCCACTACATCGCCATTATGCTGTAACCACAGTCTACGTGAATTACTTCACCTGTAATACCGCTAGATAAAGGGCTTGCAAGGAAGAGGGCTGTTCCAGCAACTTCTTCTAATTCAACATTTCTTCTTAAAGGTGATATCTCTGCGTGGCGATTCATCATAGTGTTTAAATCCGCGATGCCTCTTGCTGCAAGCGTTTTAATCGGACCAGCAGAAATGCCATTTACTCTAATATTCTCTTGACCTAAATCCTGAGCTAAGTATCTAACACCAGCCTCTAAGCTCGCTTTAGCGATACCCATCATATTATAGTTAGGCACTACTCTTTCAGCACCTAAGTAAGTAAGCGTGATAATAGAACCGCCACCAGCATTATTCATGAGTGGTCTAGCTGCTCTTGCCATCGCAGTTAAAGAATAAGCAGAGATATCCTGAGCTATCGCAAAATGCTCTCTTTCTGTACTGATATAACCACCTTGTAAAGTTTCTTTAGGAGCGAAAGCTAGGCAGTGAACGAAAATATCTAACTTCCCATTAAATCTATCTGATACAGACTGGAAAGCTGAAGAGATCATCTCATCTTTAGTAACATCACAGTCTACTAATAAAGGGCTTTTCATGTCTTGAGTAAGTTCTAAAACTGTCTCTTTAAGCCTATCTCCTTGATACGAAAATGCGACTTCAGCACCAGCTTCGTAAAGCATTTGAGCTATAGCCCAAGCGATACTTCTTTTATTAGCGACACCAGATATTAGGACTTTTTTACCAGCCAAAATACTTGCATACGCACTACTAGATTTAACTTCTGTTTCAAGCATAGTTTCTCATTTTATCATATTCGCATTTGGCTGCTTATCCTTGTTAGAGACCGAGCTATAACGCAGAAAATGGAGTTGTGCCTCGGTCTCTGCTATTATTGGTTAAAATGGTGAGTTTAGTAGTATTAGGTGCTCAATGGGGAGATGAGGGTAAGGCTAAGATCGTAGATCTTCTTGCTGAAAAAGCTGATTATGTAGTTAGATATCAGGGCGGTAATAACGCTGGGCACACGGTTACAGCGAATGGTAAGAAGTATAAATTCCATTTAGTGCCTTCTGGAATTCTTTATTCAGGCAAGAAGTGTCTTATTGGGAATGGTACAGTTATAGATCCTAAGGCTCTTTTGAGCGAAATGCAGGCTTTAGAGAATGATGGTTTAGATTTAACTAGTCTGAAAATAAGTCCACTAGCGCATGTGACTATGCCGTATCATATTCTTATAGACGCAGCTCAGGAAGAGGCTCGCGGTGAAAATAAAATCGGCACGACGGTAAGGGGAATAGGACCTACTTACGCAGATAAAATCTCTAGAACAGGAATTCGTATTAAAGATATTTTAGATGAAACTCTGCTCAGGACTCGATTAGAGGCAGTGCTTCCTGAAAAAAATGCGATATTGTCGAAATTATATAATAAGCCGGAATTAGATTTAGAGAATATTCTTGAGACTTATTTAGCTTATGGCCATAGTCTAAGACCATTTATTACAGATGTATCTTTAGATCTTTTTAATGCAGCTAAAAATGAAGAAAATATTTTATTCGAGGGCGCTCAGGGAACGCTTTTAGATATAGATCATGGTACTTATCCTTTCGTTACTAGTTCTAATCCTATTGCTGGTGGAGCGACTATCGGTACTGGTGTTGGGCCTTTGGCTATTAATGCCGTAATCGGTGTAGCTAAAGCTTTTACGACTAGAGTCGGTGAAGGTCCTTTCCCTACACAGCTTGACGGTGATTTGGCTAAAATTTTAGTCGCAGAAGGCACTCCGTGGGCGGAATTCGGGACTACCACTGGTAGAGCAAGAAAAGTAGGCTGGTTAGATTTAGTGCTTTTAAAGTTAGCCGTAAGAGTTAGCAGCATTTCTTCTTTTGCTTTAACTAAATTAGATGTACTCGATGATATGGAGACGATTCAAGCCTGTATCGCTTATAAAAATAAAAAGACTGGAGAAGTTTACCATGATTTTCCTTTATGTGAAGATATGGCTAATCTAGAACCCGTTTACAAAGAGTTTGCTGGTTGGAAAAATGAAAGATCTCGCTGCCGTGATGCTAGATCTAGAAAGGATTTGCCTGCTAATGCGAAGGAATACTTGAATTTTATTGAAGAGACCTTAGGTGTGTCTATTGATATTATTGGTGTTGGTCCGGATAGAGAGGAGATCATAATTGATAAATCTCCGTTTCAGGCTCGCTCTCTTGTTTAGTTGAGACTGACGAAAACGCAGAAAGTGGAGTCGGATGGCTGTGTTTAGGAGAGCGATACATAACGTGCAGTTTCAAGGCCGAGGAGGACGAATGACCGCAGTGTACTCGAAGTACATGAGGATCATGAGGACGACGAAAACGCAGAAAATGGAGTTGTGTATCGCTCTCCTAGAGTTTTTCTTCTAAACGTCGCATAATCTTCAGGCTGATATAATTACTAAATTTATTTGATAGTATCCTGGAAGCTAGTGTTAGTAAGGAATTCATTTTCCCATGAACTGCTACGCCGCTTTTACCTTGCTGAAGAGTTTTTAGCGTGAATTCTGCTACTTCCTCGGAGCTAGCAATAAAGCCTTCTGGTAAGCCGAGTGGGTTAGCGTTAGCATTAGCAAAGAATTCTGTTTGAGTAACTCCAGGGCAGATGCAAATTATTTTCGCTTTATTATTTTTATCCTCCTCTAGCTCTGCTGCTAGAGCAAGTGAAAAGCTTTTCACGTAAGCTTTTGTCGCTGCATAGACTGCCATTAATGGTACTGGCTGAAAACTCGCAGTGGAAGCAATATTGATAATGGCACCAGCTTCTGAACTCTTTATGTCTGAAATAAAAAGTCTGCTTAGTTTGGTTAAGCCGAGTATGTTGAGGTTAATCATTTTAGAAAGCTTTTCTATATTAGCTTCGGAAAAATATGATAGGTCACCGATACCAGCATTGTTTATGAGGATATCTACGTTAAGGTTCTGGTCTTTTACTTTTTTAAATAGTTCTTCTGCAGAATTCTCTTCAGACAAATCTTCAGTAAAAGTGGTGATTTTAATATCACTAATAGTAGCTTCTATTGATTCTTTTAGGTGATTTAATCTCTCTAGCCTTCTTGCAGTAAGGATTAAATCATATCCCTCTTTTGCAAAAAGTTTTGCGAGCTCATAGCCTATACCACTAGAGGCACCTGTAATTAAAACTGTTTTATTGTTTCTCACTTAATACCAAGATACCATGATAGTACTTGCAAACTCCAATTTATGCGTTAATGGTATAACTATGCTAATTCTGGAATTTTATTAAAAACTTCACGACTGAAATCTACTACATACTGCATTATCCAGCCACCGACTAGTAAATACGTAACAATAAGAACTATTAGTTTAGGTACGAAAGTTAAAGTCTGTTCATTGATTTGTGTAATGGCTTGAAATATGCTGACTAAAATACCAACAATTAATCCAGGAATTAAGATTGGAATAGAGATCACCGCTGATGTAATCAGTGTCTTATTAGTCAGTTCAAGTATAAGTGTGTCGTTCATTATCTTACGCTTAAAGAATCTTTATCCTTAATTTGGATTGAAGCTGGTAACTAAATTCTCACAGATTATATTCCACCCGTCAACTAAAACAAACAATACTAGCTTAAAGGGCAAGGAAATGGTGGCGGGAGGTAGGAACATGAGACCGATTGAAACCAAGGCGCTTGCTGTAATCATGTCTATAACTACAAATGGTAAGAATAATACAAAGCCAATCTGGAAAGACTTCTTAAGTTCGCTTAACATGAATGAAACCATCAATATATGTAATGGCATCTCTTCTGCACTTTCAGGCTGCTCAATTTTAGCTATTTTAAAGCCTAATTTAAGTTCATCCTCTGGAGTTTGGCTAAGCATAAATTCACGTAAAGGTCCGATGGTGTTGGTGATGAATTCTTTTTCATCTATCTGCTTTGCTAGAAAGGGTTGTAATGCTTTATCGTTTATCTGAGTGAAGTAGGGATTCATGACGACGAAAGTCAAAATTATTGAAAGTCCAATTAATACTTGAGTTGGGGGTAAGCTACCTAGACCTAGTGCTTGCCTGAGAAGCCCAAAGACGACAACGAATCTTATAAAACTAGTCGTCATAAGCAAGATAGATGGAGCAATGCTTAAGATGGTTAATAGGATTAAGATTTGTAGACCTAGACCCACTCCTTGCTGGTTATCGTTGAAAGATATATTTAATCCAGGAGCAGCTTGTACTGCAAGTAAGCAGCTAGAGAAAATTAAAAAACTAATAAGACTGAAGCTTAAAATTTTTTTCTTTTGGATCAGTTCTAAAATTTTTTTAAGCATATAATCCAATTAAAACATAAAAGTTCTTAGGAGATTGTTTGCAATCTTCAATTTTTGTCCTTTCCTATCCAAGCAGATTTTGAACGATTTTAGAACTAATCACAAAATCCAATTTTTATATTTTGTATTTAGTAAATATAGAAAAAGGAGCTTTATGCTCCTTTGGTAAAACTACTTAACAGCTTCAGACTTAAGTACTCTGATTCTCTGAACTAATCTGCTTTTTAATCTAGCAGCTTTATTTTTATGGAAAGTACTGCCTTTTGAGGCTTTATCTATAGCTTGGTAAGCTTTCGCTAATTTTTCATCAATGGCTTTTTCATCTTTAGATGTCGCAGCAACTAGGCAGGCCTTAATAAGGGTACGCACTTTAGACTTAAGCTCAGTGTTTTTTTTGTTATTACGAGCGTTAATCTCGTCTCTCTTTTTTGCAGATTTAATATTCGGCATAGGAAGAATCATAATAACATATCGTGTTATTCTTTGTTAAGGAACTGAAGAAAAACCTATTTTTTCTTTAATGACTCTTTTAATATTTGTTGAAAATTTATGTCTGCCCCTATTTGCATTTTTACTGAAGAGCAATTCCCACATATGAGGAGAGCTGGTGCTCTAGCTGGTGAGATTCTACATTTGGTCGGTGAAAAAGTTCGTCCTGGGGTTACATTGCTTGAATTAGATACTTTTGCTGAAGAGTGGATACGTGATCAAGGCGCGACCCCCACTTTTAAAGGTTATATGGGATTTCCTAGTACCTTGTGTACTTCAGTCAATGAAAATATAGTACATGGTATTCCAACGGATAGAGAACTCAAAGAAGGTGACTTGGTCAGTATCGATGTCGGTGTTACTGTTACAGAAGATTTTAATGGCAAGCCTTTTACTTATGTTGGAGATAATGCTTTTACTTTTCCCTGTGGGGAAATCAGTCCTAAAAGTAAAAGACTTTTAAAAGCTACTAATGCGGCACTCTGGGCTGGTTTGGAGGTTATTCAAGCAGGTAAGCATATTAGTGATATAGCTGCTGCGATAGAGGCTGTTGCTAAGGAGTATAGATTCGGTAACGTAAAAGAGTTTGGTGGTCACGGAATAGGTCCTAGCTATCACTGTCAGCCTTTCATTCCGAATTTTTTAGAGTACTTTAATCATTTTCCTGATGATGAAATTAAGATTGGTATGGTGCTTGCCATTGAGCCTATGTTAAATATAGGAGGCTCTGCGATTAAGAAGCATAAGGATGGCTGGACTATTATGACTGCTGATAGGAAAAATTCTGCTCATTTTGAACATTCAGCTTTAATAACATTTTCTGGAGTTGAAATTATTACCGATGTGAAAAAAACTAAAAATATTTTTCATCACTTCGATGAATAAATGATATTTTTAATTTTTGGAAAAGACCTTTACTATTAAGGAGTATTTATTTGTCTAAAGAAATTATTGAAATGGAAGGAACGGTGGTGGAAACTGTTCAGGGAGCTAAATTTGTGGTCAGGCTTGATAATGATCATGAGGTTTTAGCGAGTATCTCAGGTAAAATCAGAAAAAATTATATTAAGATTCTGCCAGGGGATAGGGTTAAGGTTGAGCTTACTCCATATGATCTTAAAGTCGGGCGCATTACTTTTAGGGTAATTAAAAAACGACCGATTGAGGGAGAGTTCAATAAAGAGGAGTAAACATAATCAAAAAATAAATAATTACTAATTTAGTTTAGGGTTATGTTAGAATTTTGATTTCGTTAAGCAGGATAGCACATGAAAGTTAGATCTTCAGTAAAGAAAATTTGTTCAAAATGCAAGGTAACTCGTAGAAAGGGTAGAGTTGCCATTATTTGCGAGAACCCTAAACACAAGCAGAGACAAGGATAATTTTTATGCCAAGAGTAGCCGGAGTAGATATACCTAATAAAAGAATAGTCATCGCCTTGACTTATGTATTTGGCGTTGGACTTTCAAGAAGTAAAGAGATTTTAAAGAAAGTTGGCATTGGAGAAGATGTCAGGGCTAATACTTTAACCGAAGAAGAGTTAATTAAAATTAGAGATTGCCTTAAGACCTATGAAGTTGAGGGTGATTTAAGAAGAAGAATCGGTCTTGATATTAAGAGATTGATTGAGGTTAATTGTTTTAGAGGTATTCGTCACAGAAGAGGTCTCCCTAGTAGAGGTCAGAGAACTAAGACTAATGCGAGAACTCGTAGAAGTAAGAAGAGAGTGGCTGTTCCTGGTAAGAAGGTAGCTGCTAAGAAGTAATTAGCATTCAGGATATAAAGGTTTAAAATATGGCGGTAGTTAAAACAAAAGATAAGTCAAAAGTAAAAAAAGCTAAAAGAACAGTCCAGAAAGGTGTAGTTCACATTAGTTCCACTTTTAATAACACGATAATATCTATCACTGATATAACTGGTGGTGTTATTGCTGCTTCCTCTGCTGGTGCAGTAGGTTTTAAGGGTTCTAAAAAAAGCACTCCTTTTGCAGCTCAATTGGCGGCGGAAGCTGCTGCAAGAAAAGCTGTCGAACAGTTTGGTCTAAGAGAAGTAGAAGTCTTGATAAGTGGACCGGGTGCTGGTAGAGAGACTGCTGCTAGGGCTATACAGTTAGCTGGTTTAAGAGTTACTATGATTAAGGACGTAACTCCGTTGCCGCATAATGGTTGTAGAGCACCTAGTGCAAGAAGAGTCTAAGTCGTTGGTTAAGAGAGGATTTTAATATGAACATTGAATTAAAGATTGTTGTAGATGAAAGGCCCGCTGAAGACGGTACTCTAAGGGGTACTGTCATGCTAGAGCCACTCTACAGAGGTTTTGGACATACTATTGGAAATGTTCTGAGAAGAATTCTTCTCTCTAGAGTTAGAGGTTCTGCTGTAACTCACGTAAGAATAGAGGGTGTGAATCACGAATTTACTTCATTAACTGGTCTTTCAGAGGATATTCTGCACGTAATCCTTAACTTAAAACAGTTAGTGGTTAAAATGCATTCAGATGAGCCAAGAACCTTAACTTTAAGAGCTTCTGGTCTTAATACTGTTACTGCTGCTAAAATTGAATGCCCAAGTGATGTTGAGATTATTAATCCAGAATTAGAAATCGCAAATTTAGCCCCAGACGGTACTTTAAATGCTGAAATTACTGTATCTAAAGGCTATGGTTATGTACCAGCTGAGGATCATGATGCTGTTACTTCTGTTGATGTTATTCCTTTGGATTCAGTGTTTACGCCGATTAAAAACGTAGCTTATTCAGTAGAAGAGGTTCCAGGTCCTTCTGGTCAGTCTAATGATTTTGATAGATTAACGATGGAAATCTGGGCTGATGGCTCGGTTTCTATTAGAGAAGCTATTGGACAAGCAGCAGCTCAAGTTACTGAGATGATGAATGCTGTTGTTGACTTTACTGGTCAAAAAGTAGGCGTTATTAAGACTGTGGAAGAAGCTTCTGCTGTTATAGAGCGTAAAGAAGAAGATAAAGCAGTAAGCGTTAGTGTTGAGGAGCTTGAGTTGTCAGTTAGATCTTATAACTGTTTAAAGAGAGCTAATATAAATTCATTATCAGATCTTTTGAAACTATCTGATTTTGATTTGATGAATATTAAAAACTTTGGTAAAAAATCTGCTGAAGAGGTGCTTGATAAATTAGAGACTATGGGTTATTCACTAAGAAACAGAGAGTCATCTTTGAGTCATAGTTTGGATTACTAAATTTCTGAGTTTTAAAAAATTTAGATATTTGAGGGTTAAAGAAAATGAGACATAGAAGAAAGAAAAGAAGAATGGGTAGAGCGGCAGATCAGCGTAAAGCTGCTCTTAGAGCACTTACTACTAATTTACTTAGAGAAAAACAGATTAATACTACGCTTGCAAATGCAAGAGCTGTTGCTCCAGAAATAGAGAAGGTTATCACTCTTGCGAAAAGAGGAGACTTGCACGCTAGAAGACAAGCTGCTTCTTTTATTTTTGATAAAGAAGTAGTTCAGGATCTTTTTGATGCTGTTGTAGACAGGTATAAAGAGCAGACTTCTGGTTATACTAGAATTATTAAGAATGGTATGCGTAGAGGCGATAATGCTCAGTTAGCGGTTCTACAGTTAGTTTAGATTTAATTCATTTAATTTATTTAATTTATTAACTAAACACTGCAAATTATTAACCTTTGTTATAAAATAAAGATAAGACCATACTTCTCCCCCCCCCTGAGTATGGTCTTTTTTTATTTTCGTGAAGTCTAATTCAGAATTTGTTTTAAAGAGAGCTTCTGTTGATGATGTAGATGCTATTTTTGCACTCCTAGATTTTTTTGCGTTGCGTAAATTACTATTACCTAAAACTAAGGATCAGCTCTACAGGCAGATAAGAGATTTTAGGGTTATTTATGAGACAAGGACTAATGATAATGAAAACGCAGGGAATGGACTCGTGCATCGCTCCCTAGTTGCTTGTGCTCATCTTGATATTTTTACAAATCAGTTAGCTGAGGTTAAAAGCTTAGCTGTTCATGAAGCTTTTCATGGATATGGTTTAGGACGAATGTTAGTGGAAGACTGTGAGAGTGAGGCACGCAATATGCAAATAAAAACTATTTTTGCATTAACTTATCAAATAAAGTTTTTTGAGAAAATAGGCTATCATTTAGTCGATATTCAAAGCCTTCCAGAGAAAGTCTTTAAAGAGTGTGTGGTCTGTCCTTTTTATGGGTCCTGTAATGAAAATGCTTTAATTAAACGTTTATAGAGACTGTTGTACGGCGTGCATTCGACAAGGCTGAGATAGTATCTTTTGTTTAGTGACTTAATGACTTCGTTAGATTGTCTGCTTCTAAGACGTTTTTATTTTGCTTAAAGAAATCTTTAATAGTTTTACAAACGAAGAGAATCTGCTCTTGATTCAATTCGGGATGCACTGGTATAGAAAGCACTGAGTGAGAGGCTTTTCTTGCGTTGGGGTAGTCAAGCGGTTTATAGTTAAAGTGCTTATACACTTCCTGTAAGTGTAAGGCTACCGGGTAATAAATCTCTGAACCAATCTCGTGAGAGGCTAGAAATTCTTTAAGCTGATCTCTTAATTTACTAGAATCCTCTAAGCGAGTACCAACTAAGATGCTGAACTGATGAAAAATATGTGAACTGTAATCTGCGATCTCTGGTAATTTTATAGTTCCTTCTGCTTCAAGATCAGCAAGTTCTTTAAAGTAAAGTTCTGCATTGATCATGCGCTGTTTATTCCATTTATCAATTAAATTAATTTTTATACTTAAGATAGCAGCTTGGATTTCATCTAATCTACTGTTTACACCAAGCTCAAGGTGATAATATCTGCGTTCAGAACCATGGGCTTTAATTCGTCTAAGTCTTTTAGCAAGCTCATCTGAATTAGTACAGATTAAACCACCATCTCCAGCGCAGGAAAGATTTTTAGTCGGGTAAAAGCTGAAAGTCCCAATGTCGCCCATAGTGCCAGCTTTAGCCTTGTTGAAATTATTAGAATCTAAACTACTGTACGTCGCACCAAAGGCTTGAGCAGTGTCTTCAATGATTTTTAAATTATACTCTTGAGCGATAGACAGTATTTCATCCATCGGGCAGCACTGGCCAAATAAGTGAACAATAATTATAGCTTTAGTTTTAGAGTTAATTTTTTCTCTAAGTTTTTTAGGGTCTATATTAAAAGTTTTTAAATCTATATCTGCAAATACTGGAGTCGCTCCAGCTTGGTCTATCGACTCTGAGCTTGCAATGTAAGTGAATGGAGTAGTAATAACTTCGTCACCAGCTTTAATATCTAATGCGAGCAATGATATATAAAGCGCATCTGAACCATTTGCACAAGAGATGGTATGTTTTACTGAAAGATACTCAGCAGCTTTAAGTTCAAATAACTTAACCTGCTCTCCCATAATATAGTTACCACTGCGCAAAACATCAAGAACAACAGGCTCAACTTGGTCTTGAATCTGTTGATACTGAGAAGGCAGGTCTAGTAAAGGTACTCTCAAGCTTTGGCTGATTTAGCTTTCTTCTGTTTTCTCTTAAGTAGTTTTGCTGCTCTTTTTACGCCAGCTTGCTGTTTATCAGGGTTAATCTTTTTAGACATCTTACAACCTCGGAAAAATTTATCTTAGCACATCACTTAAGCCCAAATACTTAAAGAAACTGGGAAATGAAGTGTTCACAAATTCACTTTTTAATATCTCCACAGGTTTCGCTGAATGTAAGCCTGCGATAGCTGAACTCATGGCAATACGGTGATCTCCCTTGCTATCTATAACTATTATCGAAGCATCACCGCTAGGGAATTCTCTTCCAGCAAGGCCTTCAATAATCATGCCATCATCGGTCTCTTCAACTTTCACCCCAAGCTGCTTAAGCATGCTTACTGTAGTAGCTATTCTGTTAGATTCTTTAACTTTAAGTTCTTCAGCGTTTTTAATAACAGTAGTGCCTTTAGCTTGAGCTGCAAGAATAGCTATAACTGGAATCTCATCGATAAGGCGAGGGATAATATCTCCGCTTATCTCGCATGCTTTTATATTAGAGCTTTTTACAATAATGTCTGCGATAGGCTCTTTACCTTCTTCTCGAAGATTATGAATACTGAAATCGATGTTCATCATCGTTAGCACATCGATAATGCCAGTGCGAGTAGGGTTTATGCCGACATTTAATAGTTCGACTTCAGCATCTTCTACTATCGCTGCTGCGACCATAAAGAAAGCAGCACTAGATATATCACCAGGGACTTTTACTCTCTGCGCCTGTAGAGGTTTTTCTAATCTTCTAATACTGACCTCTAGGCTACCGTGATGATACGAAATAGGTGACTGAAAATAGTCGAGCATTCTCTCTGAGTGATCTCTAGATTTTTCTGGTTCAATAATAGTGGTTACACCGTCAGCATTTAAACCAGCTAGTAACAGGGAAGACTTTACTTGAGCTGATGAAACTGGTGACTTGTAGTTAATGCCTTTTAAATTAGATGAGCCGTAAATTATAAGCGGGGCCTTGCCTTCAGAAGAATCTATGTTAGCTCCCATTAGTGACAGTGGATCTATGACTCTTTTCATCGGTCTAGCGCTAAGTGACTCATCGCCAGTGAGAACTGACTTGAAATTCAGCCCAGAGAATAATCCTGTAAGTAAGCGCATTCCAGTTCCAGAATTACCTAAATAAATATCATTATTCGGAGCTCTTAAAGATTCCATGCCTTTTCCTTGAATTTTTACGATGGGATTTTCAGAGTCGTGAAAATTAGTTTCTATTTCGACACCCAAGCTCTCAAAGGCTTTCTGAGTACATATGCAATCTTCGCCATTTAAGAAATTAGTTATCTCGGTTTTCCCTTTTGCGATAGAGCCTAGGATAATAGAACGATGTGAAATAGATTTATCGCCAGGAATTTTTATGGTTTTTTTAAAAATCCTCTGTTTATGAATTATGGGGTTAGACATTTTTCAAAACCTCATCTTTCCACGCAGAAAAATGATCTTGAAAATCTGTATCTAAATCTTTTCTAGCTAAAAATCTGGTCGCACCCAGTCTTTCCAAGTGACCATCTAGTCTGCGGCCGCAACCACAAAAGTCAATATAGCTTTTATCTCCTAGGGCTAGAATATGGAAACGCAGTTTGTCTAATTTAACTTCATCTTCTTCTGCTGTATAAAGGGTTTCACAGAATTTCTCTGCGTCTGCTGGTGCGTCACCATCTCCCCAAGTGGAAATGACTACGACGCAGTTCTCAATAGATTTTAAATCATTAATATTTTTTTGAGAAGCTGCTGCTAATTCGACATCATGTCCTTTAGCTTTAGCGGCTTTCGCAAATTCGTCAGCTAAAGATTCAGAATTACCTGTTTCGGTGCCGTATAGAACAGTGATTTTTTTACCCATAGGCTAAATTATATCAGTCTCTGAAATTCGTTATTTAATCTATTCTTAAGTACCTGCTGAAAAATGCTTAAAATAGCATTCAAAAATTTTTTAATCGATCTGATTTAAATACTTGGATCAAAAATATTATCGCCGCTACTTGATTGTGCCGCATTTTCTTGCGTGTTTTTCTTAAGCTTTTGATTAAGCACATCCTTGATCAAAAGGCGAATCTTAACACTTTCGGGATGATCTATTTTTCGTGGGTGTTCTGTCTTTAACTGAATGTCTAAAACTTTTTCACTGTTAACATTCATAACCACTATTCTGCTAGCAAGTAATAGAGCTTCATCTACGCTATGTGTAACAAATAATATAGTCTGTTTAAGCTCTGTCCAGATTTTAATTAATTCATTCTGTAAATTCCTGCGTGACCAATCGTCTAAAGCTCCTAATGGCTCATCTAATAAAAGGATTTCAGGCTGTACGGCTAAAGCTCTAGCTATAGCTACTCGCTGCTGCATACCTCCAGAAATCTCATGGATTCGCGCCCGAGAATGTTCTACTAAATCTACTAATTCTAGGTAGCGAATGGCTTGCATGAAACGTTCTTGGTGATTAGATATTCTGTTTTTTAATCCGAAACTGACATTCTCGATTACATTTAACCATGGAAATAGTGCATAATCCTGGAACACGATAGCTCTTTTAATATCTGGTTTTAAGATTTTTTCGCCATTTAGTAAGACGGAGCCTGTATAGTTTTTCTCAAAGCCAGCTAGTATATTTAGAAAAGAACTCTTACCACAGCCAGATGGACCTAGTATGCAAATAAATTCTCCTTTATCCACCGATAAGTCAAAATCATTAAAAAGATTTTTAATAAAACCATTAGCTTTGAATTTTAAATTTAATTTATCTATTTTTAACATCGATATTAGTGGGAAAATGAGTTACTAGTTCAGACTTAGGTGAAATTTAAGAATAGTGATTTGTGCTTTCCTCTAGTTTTCTAAATAAAATATTATCAGCGACATAGCCAATAACAGCAATAATCAACATCATAGCAATTACTTCTGACATATCAGAGAGACTTCTACCCAGCTCTAGTGTCTGACCCAGCCCGGAGCCGTTAATGAATAGCTCTCCAGCAATTAATGCTCGCCAAGCGAATGCCCAGCTCAGTCTCAGGCTGCTAATTAATTGTGGAAGTATAGCTGGGATTATAATGCGCTTATAAAGATCAAAGGATTCACAGCCAAGAGAACGCCCAGCTAGTATTAATTTAGGGGGAATATTTTTTATAGCATTCTGTACACCAAGTGAGCAGGGGATAAAAGCTTCTAGGATAACTATAAATAATACTGCTGATTCAGAGATTCCAAACCAAAGAAGTGCTAAAGGAACCCAAGCTACACTTGGAATTGACTGTAAGGCTGTAAGGCTTTCTCCGACAGTATTGCTTAGCTGTTTGAAGCGTGAAATAGCTAAGCCTAAAAGGCTTCCTATAACAACTGCGGTTAAATAGCCTATTAATACTCGCTTGGAGGACTGAAATAAGGCTGGGAAATAAGCGCCATCGAGAAAACCTCTTTTAAGAGTATTAAGTACCATAGCTGGACTAGGTAGTAGATAATTAGGGTAAATCTCAAGTTTACAAATTACGTACCAAAGTAGTAATAGGCTAAGTAAGAAGATTACTCTAGTTTGAGAGCTTTTTCCTGATTGCTCAGTCATGAGTAAAAATTATATCGGTTTATTCTGTTTTTGATTAAGCTTAATTATGGAAATTCGCCCTCGATTAACAGTAGAAGTTATTTCACCGTAAGTGCAATTTTCTTCAAGTAAAGTTCTTATAGGGCTTTCTATATCTTGAGCATTAGAACGTACTTGCGGTGGCATGGTTTTAAAATAGTTTATTTTAGTTGCCATCTCCTCTTTGGTCTTATTAGTAAGAAGCGGGAGGTCGCTTAGCTTACGTCTTTTAGAAGTCGTATCTGAATTTTGATTATTATCGTCATTTTTTGAGTTCATTTTTTATATAATCTTGTACTAATTTATTCTTACACTTTAATTATTAAATTAAATTTATATCTTTCTCTTAATGTTTGATAACCTTTTACCCCTAAAATGGGCATAGAAAACTAAAGTTGATACAAATTTAACACTTATGTTAACGAAATTTTCTATAATATAATCTAAGTCAAAGTTTTATGGATAAAAGTCTTGAGCTTTCTGAAAGTCAAATTAAGGGTTTTGTGAATCTATTGAAGGATTCAGAGGAGAAGGTTTTGTCCTTAATGGCTCAACAAGTCTCTAATATGAGTCCAGACTCATTAAAGATGATAGAGGATTTAGCGCAGAAGTCTAATGATGTAGATCTTTTAGATAACTGGTATCATGCTTCAAGATTAAGTTTGAAATATATGATAGAAGACTGGAAAAGGCTTCATCGTCAAGATTTAGAGAGGGGCTTGTTCTTAATATCAAGAATCTATACTCCATATTTAAATGAACAGAGATATATCGAAATTTTAGATTCTTATGCTAATCGTGCTGCAGAGAAGCTTTCTACTAAATCCACTAGTGATGAAGCGATAGAAGCTATTAACAAAGTGCTGTTTGAAGAAGAGAGATTTTCTGGTAATCAAGCGAATTACTATGATATTAGAAATAATTTTATTCACACGGTTATAGATACTAAGCTTGGTAACCCCATAGTTCTTTCATCTATTTATATGCTGGTAGCCAAGAGGTTGAAAGTACCTGTAAGTGGCATTGGAGCACCAGGACATTTTATCGTTAAGTTTGCAGATCAGCTTATAGATCCATTTTTTTCTGGTAGAAGAATTACTAAAGAAGAGTGTGTTATTAGAGCTCAAGAGCTCAGCGTATTTTGGCGTGATGAATATCTAGACTCTATCGAAGATTCTTTTATTATCGCTCGCTGTGTAAGAAATTTAATAGCTATTTATAAGCGTAATAATGAGTTGGATAAAGCTTCTGATGTTTCGGAATTATTGAAACTGATTTAGGCTAACTATCCACTGCGGAAATACATAACCAAATCGAGTAGATCTCGTTAGTATTTTCATGATTGGACGATAGATTCTGATATCTTCAATAAGCCACAGTGAACGCATTCTACCTTGGTTAAGCCTAGCCATCTCAAAGTAAGCTTCAGAATCGGTTTTAGAATCATAGGCTAGTAATCCTAAGATTCTATAAGCTTCTGCAAGTTCATAAAAATCTAGAGTTTGCGGAAAGGCTATTTCACTAAATTTTTCTATAATATTTATTGAAATTCTCCGTGCTTCTTGTCTTGCAGACTCGGTTTTAAGGAAGTATAAATATTCCAATCTGCTCGGGAAATAAGGACTGCGGTTGTCAATTTTACTTAAGAGTTCGTTATAAATAAATTCTCTGATTTCATGATCATTCAAATCTAATTTATTCTCTCCATAAAATGCTTTTTTAAGCTCTATATGAGCTTTTTCGGAATTTGTGAGTCCACAAGCTTTAGCAGCTTCAAAGTCTTGGTCGAAGAGGAGTAGAGATTTAAGATCATTTCTGAATTTATCATTTTTAGGGAATTTTTTAGTAGCATACTCGAGAAGTGCGTAAGCTCTTTTAATATCTCCATAAGCTATAAGTGCTGTGGTGAAAGCTTCCAAATTTTCTACATCATTTATTTTTAAAGAATCGTACTTATTGAAATCATTAATTACCTCATCAAGATTACCAAGAAGTAAGAGATCTAAATTCTCTTCAGCACTATTGAATTTAGGTTTAGAAGCTTTAACGCTATTATTCGTCTCAAACAGACTGATTCCAAAAAACTCTACTGTAAGCAAGCAGAGAAGAACTATACAGAATCTACCAAGCTTGTTCATATTTTAAAGAGATATTCTGCATTCTGTGTCGTGATATTCATAATTCCAGTTTTGTCTAGACCTTTGATCTCAGCAAGCTGTTCTGCTACATAGTTTACGTAACTAGGCTCGTTTCGTTTTCCTCTTTGAGCCTGTGGGGCTAGGAAAGGACAATCTGTCTCTAAGAGAGTCTTCTCTAGGGGAACTACTTTTGCTACTTCTCTAAGTGATTTAGAGCTTTTAAAAGTGAGAATACCAGACCAAGATATGAAAAAACCTAATTCTATACAAGCTAGTGCAAAATCTTGACTACCAGTGAAACAGTGAATGGTTCCATTGCGATCAGATTTAGTGTTTTTAAAATGTGCTTCCAAGATATTAAGTGTATCGCTTTCAGCATCACGTGTGTGGATAATTAAGGGAAGCTGAAAGCGTTTTGCAAGTTCAATTTGTTTATTAAAAATTTCTCGCTGTTTTTCTTGCTCTGCTTTAGTCGTGCAGTGATAGTAATCAAGGCCAGTCTCACCAATGGCTCTTATTTTATTTTCTGGATTTACTAATTCTCGATTCAAAACAGCTAATAAGTCATTCTCTGAGTCATCATCCCAAGAGTGAAACTCTGTCGGGTGGACGCCTATGGCTATGTATAAATTACTAAAGCCATTACCATTAAACTGTTTGCTGAGTTTTAATAAGGTTTCCACTTCATTTACCCTGCAACAAGAATGTAGTATTTTCCCTACACCAGAGTTGAATGCTCTCTCCATAACATCTTCACGGTCAGAATCATATTCATTGAAATTTATATGTGCATGGGTGTCTATGAGGATAGGATTTGTCATCGTCTACTTAAAGTGATCGTAATTACAATGACGTATTTTAGCAGTAAACTTTTTATGTTTATTCAATCTTTCTTCAATATTTTTTTTCTTCTTTTGAATTTTATCAACTATAAGCTGGCCACTCGCCCAGCTTTCTTGCACTCTCTCTTGGTTCTTTTTACTCATTTTATGAGTTTTATTTAATTGATTAATTTGGCTGATAATCACTGAGCGAACAGCAAGCTTATCTAAGCACTTTTCTAAATCTTCGTCCTCTAGGGCTGAGTTTAGCTCTGTATCAATATCTTGGAGTTCATCAATACCATCATCGAAATCTTTAAATTTTCGCATTCTAATTCTTTCTCCTGATTTTTTTATCTATTTAATGACGAGACTGCAGCTTGTTGTTGTTGCATTCCAGCGTTTAATGAATCTAGTTTTGCATATTGTTTAGTTAATCTAGCCTCATAGTCATCGACGCTCTGATTTGCACGAACAAGACTACTGTCAAGTGTTTTCTGACGTGAATCAAAAGCAGTACTCATGGCTTGTATAATTCCGCTAGAGCTATTAACATAAGTGTCCAATAGTGCATCAAGCTGTACAAGGATGCCACTAGAGCCATCATCAAAAGGTGGTATTTCACTATCTGTTTTACCATAAAGTAATTTATTTACAGCATTAGGATCTTTAGCTAAGGCTGTCGAGAAACTGCTATCGAGGCTATAACCAGAGAATTTGTTGTCGGCCACACTTAAAGTACTTTTAAAACCTATATCTACTAAAGATTTGTATCGATTTGAATCAGAAGAATCAAAGGCGGTGCCTAGTAATGCTTTAATTGAACTATCGAGCCTCTTTCCTATTCTATTCTTCATTCCTCTAGCGAAGCTTAATGTATCATTTATTTGTTTAAGAACTGCATCGAGGTTGCTTCTGTAAGTGCTACTGTCTTCTGAAATCGTTACTCTGACAGGGCTGTCTGTTTCTGTTAATGTTTTTAATTCTAGGCTAACACCTGCAATGATCCCACTTACGGTATTGCTGTTGCTGACTAAGGTCTCGCCATTATTTTGGGTGGAAATCTGGAATTCGGCATTATTGCCTAAATCTTCATCGTCTAATGCAAGAATGTTTAATATATTACTATCATCTGAGCTCAGTGGAATAGAAAGTGCACCTGTTTGAGTATTTTTTAAATTGAAAGTACCGTTTAAAGTATCATAGCTAGCTTTAACTTTGACATCCCCATCATTATTTATTTTTTGCAGTAGATTGTCTATAGTATCTGTACTTGGATTAAAGGTAATTTCTTTTCCATTTATAGTTAAAGAGTTACCAGTAATTCCTATGCTAGAGAGTAAGGCTGTTTTCCTAGGAGATGAAAGATTCTGTATGCCAGTCACTGAACCTGCATTTATTTTTGCATTATTTAAGCCTAATGCAGAGAGCAAGTTGCTAGTATCTCCTGATGAACCCATGCTTATGACTCCACTGAGAGAGACCTTGCCATTTGTAAAAGTCGCAGTGACTCCTGAAAAATTATTATTGAGGAAGTTTAAAATATCTTGAAAGTCTTTATCTGTGCCTAATGTCTCATCACTCAGATTAAAAACACTACCAATATTACTATCTATCGAGCTAGTGCTAATGGAACTTGCTCCAGTCGTATTATTCGTTAATGAAAATTTTCCTGTGCTAGTGTCGTAGTTAGCTGTAACTCCAGCACTCGCATTATTGTTGATAGCTGTGATTAAGGAATTAATGGTGTCGGTGTTTGGGTCAAAGTTAATATCAGTACCGTTAATGGTAATAACGGTGCCATTTATTCCTAGTGAATTAAGAGTATCACTGCTCTTTGGTAGGTTTAACTTTTGGCTACCTGTTACTGTTCCACTGTTAATCGTGCTTAAGCCTAGTGCATTTAATAAATTACTGCTGTCAGCAGAATCTCCAAGCGTAGTAATTCCAGTGATTTCAATAGAACCATTTACGAGGCTTGCCCCTACACCAGCAAAGCTGTTCGTGAAAAAATCTAGTACTGACTGAATATCTGTAAGGCCAGAAGTACTTGCTGTTGTGCCATTTATCGTGACCGAACCTTCTGTAATACTGGTAACACCATTTAAATTCGCCTTAGATAGAAGATCACTAGTGACTAAGCCATTGCTTATTTGATTAGTAGATCGTTTTACGGTAGCAGTTTCCGTAGGATCACTAAGTACCGCTGTTTGACCATTTATGGTGACTGAACCAGGTACTAGGGTGTCTTTGAAATTAAGATCTTTTAAGTCAGAAGCTCCAGTGACGCCAGTATCTATATATGTTGATGATTTTACTGAGCTATTGGTGGCTAATTTAAGTATCTTTAAATCAAATGTTTGCGGACTTGCTCTACCACTTACACTTGCTGATGCTTTATCTTTATTTGAGATATTAACGGAATTGGAAACTAAGGTTGAAGCATCATTAGTTATATTCTTAATGCTAAGAAGATTTTTTAATGTTGTTAATCTATCACGCAGAGTATTAACGCTAGTTCTTTCTGTGTTTAACTCTGTTTTTTTTGTTTCGAGGGGTCTGATCTTGTTAGTTACTTCTAAATTGACTAATTGTGATATTAGTCCTTGTGAATCTATATTAGAGTTCATCCCAAGTAAACTTACGCTCATATCTCTTATTAACCAAGCTTGACTTTTTTGACCATACTGAAAATTACTTGTTTTTTGATTTCGTCCTAAGTTTATTGGGGGAATAGCTATAATATATCGTTATGACCCTTAGTTCTCCACTGCGACATTTAGCCGTAATCATGGATGGTAATAGAAGGTGGGCTAAGGCAAGAGGTTTATTTAGTGTTGAAGGACATAGGCAGGGGGTTAAAGCTTTAAGATCTTTAGTGAAAGAATGCCTTGATTTAGGTATCGGCTATCTTACGGCTTATGCCTTCTCTTCTGAAAATTGGAAAAGAACAGCTAAAGAATTAGATTTTTTATTTGAGCTTTTAAATGAATCTGCTATTAATGAATTAAGTTCCCTTAGTGAGCAGGGTGTAAAGGTAAGGTTTCTTGGAGATTTATCTGTATTTAAGAGTAATAATCTTTTAGAGTCTTTAGGGAATTTAGAGAAAGCTACGCAGAGTAATGACCGTTTGGTTTTTAATATCGCTCTTAATTATGGAGCGGTTGCGGAGCTTACTCGTGCAGTGAATATGATTTCTGAAACTCTTTCCGAGAAAGAGATACATTATTTAGATGAGAATTCTTTTAAGAAATGTTTATACACGGCAGATATACCAGATCCAGATTTTATAATAAGGACTGGTGGAAAGCAGAGGCTTAGTAATTACCTTTTATGGCAAGCAGCTTACTCGAAATTAATATTTACTGATATTCTTTGGCCTGATTTTAATTTAGATGATATAAAGTCTCAGCTTAATCTTCCAGCTAAAGCTTTTGCGGTTAATTATGCAAGTTAGACCAGCTATTACCTCTAATGCTAGATTTCACCGAGATGCTTGGTTAGAGATTAATTTAGATCATCTAGAGAGTAATTTACAGACTATTTATCAGCAGGTTAAAAAGCCACTTATATTAGTTTTAAAAGCTGATGCTTATGGGCATGGAGCTGGAGTTATAGCGAATATGCTTGATTCTTATTCTGCGGTTCATGCTTATGCGGTGGCGAATATAGATGAAGCTATTAATCTCAGGCAGTCTACTGATAAGAGAATTATGGTTTTAGGGATAACGCCAGAATGGTCATATAGTGTAGCTATTGAAAAAAATATAGAGCTGACTATCGCAGATGAAAAAGCTGCTGAAAAGCTGAACCGCATAGCCTTTGACCTTTCTAAGGTAGCTAAAATTCACCTAAAATTAGATACAGGGATGAATCGTATCGGCTTTAAAGTAGAGAAGCCAGAAGAGTTTAGAGAAATTATCAGAAGAGTAGATATGCTTTTTAATCTAAAGATACAGAGTGTTTTTTCACATTATTCGGCTTCAGATGATACACAGTTATGTGCTATTCAGACTACACGTTTTATTAATGCTACTGATAATATTAATTTCCCGCGTCATATCGCGAGCAGTAAAGCTGCTCGCCTTATAAACCAAGATCCTTTTGATTACGTGCGTGTCGGGATTGAGTTATTCGGTTTAGATAATCCGATTCTTAAACCTGTTATGTCTCTCCATGCTAGAGTGGTTTTCGTAAAACAGATAAGTCCGGGTGAAGCGGTGAGCTATAACGGTACTTGGCATACCAAGCGAACTACTAAGATAGCTACACTACCACTGGGTTATGCTGATGGCGTACCGAGAGCTTTATCTAATCGAATTAAAGGTTACGTTAAGGAAAGTTTTATACCACAGGTGGGCTTGATAACCATGGATCAGATTATGTTTGACATCGGTGATACCGAAGATATTAAAGTTGGAGACCAAGTTGAACTTATTGGTCCGCATTTACCCCTTAAAGAATGGGCTAAGCTCTTAAACACTATCAGTTATGAATTAGTTACTTCTTTAAATTTACGTTTACCGAAGGTTTATACGAGAGATTTATAGGCACTGTAGCGGAACTCCAATTTCTGCGTTTTCGTCGTCCTCATGATCCTCATGTATGCTTGATACACTGCGGTCATTCGTCCTCCTTAGCCTTGAACTTGTTCGTTCGGCTACACGCCCCTGATGACTATTATAGAAGTTTCACTTTCTTAACCAAAGTTTAAAAAAGATATGGTTTATGTAATGCATGGCGATAGGCGGACCTAGCGACAAGAACCCATTGAATTTGTTTAAATACAATTCTGCTTCTGGTGTTGCACCAAAAAATCAACCAGAGCAAGTTTCTTCTACTGAGGAGACTCCAACTGACACTGCAAGTAAGTCAGCTGCAAATTCATATGAGCGTATTGCTCAATTACAGAACACTTTAGGTGCAGATGGTTTTGTTGGAAGAAAGGTCGGTCCTGCTGATTTAGCAAAGACTGCTGGAGCTAATCCTTTAGGCTCGATTAAGTTTAACGGAAATCCTCCTAGCATAACTGAAACAAGTGCTCCTAGAGAGCCGAGTTCAGTTGAGGCTATTGGTGGTCCAGAAGTTGTTGCTGCTACGACAAATGATAATGCTCGATTAAAACTTGAGACTACTAAGCTTGCTAACTTAGCAAATAAGTATAATGCTCGAACTGTAGATGGTGATTTTTTTGATGTAAGTGCGGAGAATACATCTCTAGCAGATAATAATACTGCGTTAGCAGCAGCGCGTGGCTAAAAATGCTCACCTTATAAATTTTCTAAACCAAGGACTAAAGAGCAGACATTTTTTAATGGCGGTTTTACCTGTATAAAAGCGCTTATCTGAAACATTTGGGATGAAACTTTCGTCTAAAGCTTCGAATTCTTCATCGATATTAAAGTCAATCATAAACAATAGTTCACGATTAGTTAGTTTATGATCTGCATTTTCAGCTCGGCTAATGAAATTCAGCTCTGGCTCTGTTATTAATCGTAAAAAAAAGACTAGAAAACGGTGTTCCCAGATAGCTGAATCATAAATAAAGAAATATTTACAGGAGTTCATGTAAGAGAGCAGTGTTCATCTCTCTGTATACTTGGACCAAGCTTTTTATCATGAAGTGCTTTACTGTACTGCTTTAGTTCAAGTATAGAGCCATCACATTTATGAATTTTAATGAAATTAGAGACCCCGCGAGCAGCTAAAGGTAAGCCGCCAGTAATTACTACACTGTCACCGTGATCAACGTAGCCACCTTTAATAAGGTGTTTCTCAATATTATAAATAGTGTTAGTCGTTTCTTCGACTTCGTCGAAATATATAGGAAGCACTCCCCAAACCATAGATAGGGAATTATAGGTGAACTCATAAGTCGTCGCCGCGATGATTCTTGCTTCAGGACGCAGTCTAGATACCATCATCGCGCTCTTTCCAGAACAAGAAAATACTACTATGTTCTCTATATGCTGTAATTTAGAAAAAGTTTCAACCGCTTGAGCTATCGCATAGCGATTAATATCGTCTGTCTGATTAGGATCTAAGTCTTTAAGGTTACGTCTTTCGACTTTAATTTCACCAGATTTTTCTACTTCTAGTGCGATTTTCGCCATCATCTGAATAGTTTCTTTAGGGAAAGCACCAGTGGCTGTTTCATTAGAAAGCATGATGGCATCAGTGCCGTCAAGAATAGCATTCGCCACATCTGAAACTTCTGCACGTGTAGGAAACGGTTTTGTAATCATCGAATCCATCATCTGCGTAGCGGTGATAGCAAATTTCTTTTTATAATTAGCTCTACTGATGATCTGCTTCTGTATCATCGGAACTTTTTCTGGTTCTAATTCTACGCCTAGGTCACCACGCGCTACCATAACACCATCTACTACATCTAAAATTTGATCTAATTCTATTACTGCCTGTGGCTTTTCAATTTTAGCGATTACTTTAATCGGTAACTGGTCTACATTACACTCGTCGATTAGTTTTCTAAGTTCAAGTACATCATCTGCGGTCTTAACGAAAGATAGAGCGATGAATTCAGCTGAATGCTTAACTGCCTGAATTATATCTTCTCTGTCTTTATCTGTTATAGAAGCTAAATTAGCTTGGTGTGACTCTGGAAGGTTTACGCCCTTATTAGACTTAATGACCCCGCCGAAGAGAACGTTACATCTAACATCATTACCTTTAACTTCAGTAGCGCGAAGCCTAATTAAACCATCGTCTATAAGTACCTGCTGGCCAGCAAGTATATCTTTAGTTAATGCAGGGTAATTACGAATAAAAACTCTTTTTATTGAAGCTGTAGTCGAATAGTCCGCAGTATCAGCATCAGATGTTAGGATTATCTCTTCGCCTTGTTTGATAATCACTCCCTCGTCTGGCAGTGTCCCAGTCCTGATTTTAGGTCCTTGAATGTCGACTAAAATACCTATAGGTCTTTTTAATTCTTTAGCGATTTTACGCACTCTATTAAGTCTTTCTGCTCTTGAATCCCAGTCTCCATGAGAGCAGTTAAGTCTAGCTACATTCATTCCAGCCAGAATAAGCTCTCTAATAGTCTCCTCTGTTTCAGAAGCTGGTCCTAGCGTCGCTACTATTTTAGTTTTTGGGGTGTTTTTTAAATCAAGATTAGACATATGATATTTTTCCTAGTATGCTAGAAGCCTTAGCGCCAGTGGAGCTTGGAACATTGTTAGCCATCCTATTATAGCTTGTATAAGCTAGTAAAGAGAATAAAATCGCTTCTTTATACTGACTCATAATCCCACACTGATTATGATCGCTAAAAGCTATAGCTGGATTTAGTTCTTTTAGTTTTTCTGTAAGAAAATTATTATTAATACCGCCCCCGGAAATTAATACTTTATTAATCGGGTATTTCTGTAGCTCTGTGCTAATGGTTTTCGCTGTTAAGTAAGTAGCTGAGCTAATAATGTTCTGGGTATTACCTAAATCTAAAAACTTATCTGCAAACTTATGATTAAACAGCTCTCTGCCAGTGGACTTAGGTGGAGGAAGTCTGAAATATTCGGTATTCTTTATAAGATTATCTACGAATTTCTCATTAATTTTACCCTTGAAAGCTATTTCACCATTTTTATCAAAAGGTTTACTGTAAAGCTTTTGGCAGAGATTATCGATTAAGGTATTACCTGGTCCAGTGTCGTAAGCTATGCAGGGAGAGTCTTTCACTAAAACTGTGATATTTGCGATACCGCCAATGTTTAAAGTAGCGATATTTTCATTATCAGATCTCACTAATCTATCATCTAAAAAGCTTATTAAAGGTGCACCGCCACCACCACGTGCCATATCTGCCGGTCTAAAGTCTGAGACCGTATTTATGTTAGTAAGATTAGCTACTAGAGAGCCTTCGCCTAACTGCCAGGTGCTTTCTTTACCATGAAAAATCGTCTGCCCATGTATGCCGATAAGATCTATCTGTTCATTATGTTTTTCTTTAAAAGAGTTTATACTTTCAGCAAGAAAACGACTAAAGGCGAAATTTAGATTAGAGATTTCATCTAAATTACCGTTCTGTTTATTTATAAGTTTTTCAAAGATAATTCTCAGCGTAGGGTCGAAAGGAACGCTGTCCTCACGAATCACTGAGTAATTTTTAAGATTATGAATGTCATGCCAGTCTATCAGCGCAAAGTCAATTGCATCTACTGAGGTACCGGTGTTAACGCCTAGGACTCGCATTTAAAATTAATTGTTGAACTCGTGCATTATGATCTGTAGGCTTCAAAATGATCTGTGATTTTTAAAGCACTATGATTAAGTAATAAATTATACAGGATTGACATATGTGATGAATATTTCATCCTTCTTTGTGTGAGATTCTAGATTCTGTGGCGATCTCTTGCTGTGGTTTTATATATTTAAAAAATTTTTTAAAAGCTGATGACCATATTCAGAGAGTATGGACTCTGGGTGATACTGAACACCGAAGAGATTTTTAAAATCTTTATGGGTAACAGCCATGACTAGTTCATCTGCGGTTTTAGCGATTATTCGTAAATTAGAATCCTGAATACTAGATCTGTCTATGACAAGTGAGTGATATCTAGTCGCAGTGAAGTGTTTAGGGATATCTCGGAAAAGTTCTGAACTTTCATCGTGTTCTATGACACTGGTTTTTCCGTGCATAAGATAAGGGGCTTTAACGACTTCTCCCCCGAAAGCCTCTCCTATAGCCTGATGTCCGAGGCAGACGCCTAAAATCGGGATCTTTGCTGCTAATAGTTTAATCGATTCGATACTGAGTTTAGAATCTTTAGGCTTACCCGGACCAGGGGAAATGAGTATATGAGTAATATTTTCGGCTTTTAAAAAATTCTCTAACTCAGAGCTCGGAAATTCATCATTTCTAATTACTTTTACTTCTGCCCCTATCTCTCCTAAGTACTGGACTAGGTTATAAGTGAAGCTGTCGTAATTATCGATGACTAAGACTTTGGGAGACATTTATTCTAATGATACAAGACTATCTTGAGGGCTTAACGGTTTATTAATGCTAATTTAGTAATACCTTAAAATATGAGGAGGACGTGTTTATGCGTTCATTACAACATGGTTTAGGGAAGAGAAGTCCTTTATTTTTTGATTTTAATGCTGGAGTGAGCTTTAATCCAAGTGCTTATACGGCTCTTGATTTTAATAAGACTCCAGTTACAGCACCGATTACACTCACTTCATCTGCGGCTGCACCGGTTGATACACCAGCAGCTTATTTTACTAGTTCAGTAAATAATCCTACAGCTTCCCCTTTTGATAATAGTGTTAGCTTTCAGCCTTGGACGGCTGATTCCGCCAATTCTGCAAACTTGGCTTGGGGGACATTCGGTGCTGATGGTAATTTTGATTTCTCAGGGAAGACAAATCCTTATTGGGAAGCTAATAAGCAGAGTGAAAAAGCTGAAGAAGACTTAAGAAGGATTCAGGGAGAAGAGGCAAAGGCAGAGGCGCAAAAATGGGCAGGGCTATTTGAATTCTTAAACAAAATTTTTAGTACGATGGCGGGAGTAATGGGGACACCTTCTATTGGCGGCACTGCTACTACTGCTCCTGCTCCTGCTCCTGCTGCTGCTTGATGAAGAATTGACTCTGAAAGAGTTTCGCAATAGCGCCTTATTATATTTTAGTATTACCAAAGCTTAACCTTGTTTAGATAAATTAATATTATGGACCTATCTATATTTACAGGATCTTTGACTGGATTAACAGACATACAGAAGAAAGCTTTTGAAAAATCAATTAAAGAGGCTGATGTTAATCGTGATAATGTTCTTGACAAAAAGGAATTTACAGAAGCTATTCAAAAATTCAGTGAGACCGATGAATTTAAAAGTCTTTCAGCAGAGAATCAAAACTCTTTTAAAGAAAAACTAAAACCAGATGCCATATGGGGTCAGCAGGGTGCTGCATCTGTTATTAATTATGATGGTAATAAATTACAGATAGAGTATTATGAGAAATTATTAAACGATCCAACTCGCAACAAGGGTGCAGATGGTAAACCTTTAGTTACTAAAGAGCAGTTAGAATATGCTAGGAACAATGGTTTTGGTGATATGAATGGTGATAAGAAGATCACTGGTCTTGAGCTTGCTGTGGCTGATCTTGATGGTAACAAAAGAATAGGTGCTAAAGATGGCGATCTTAATGGTGACGGTAAGGTTAATAAAGATGATAGAGGTGTTAATTTAGGGCCTAGTAGTAAGTCTAATAAGGGCTTGGATCCTAAAGTGGTGGCGTTTATTGAAGAACTTATTAAGATTTGGGCTCCACAGTCCGCAGGAAATACATCAGCTGCACAAACACAGGCAGGGATTGAGATATCAAAAGCTCTAGGGGGAATAGAGAGAATTATGGCAGCTGCAAAAACTCGAACAATAACAACTCCAACTTCTTAATCTGTATTTAATCTTTTTTGAGTAGTGTGTTTATAGGAGCATTTTATGCGTTACTTTAGTAATTTTCTTGAAGATAGGAGGGTTCTTATAAGTTCTCCTTCTGTGGGTTCCAATAAGTATCAATTGCGCAGTGAGTTAACGAAAGGAACCTCTTTAAGTAGTGCAACTGCTAACACTACTGGTATAACTTCTAGTAATACTAATACTGGTACGTCAGATCTTTTTACGACAGCAGGATCTGATACGAGTAAAATACTCGCATCTATTGATAATAATACTACGGAATGGACTAAGGTTAATGCTGTTTCTCCTAAAACTGAAGCAGAGAGAAAGTTTGAGCAAAGATATGGCACTGAAATCCCTCGAAATGAAGATGGAAGCGTTAATACAGCCGCTATAGTTCAGGCTGTGGTCGATTACCATGTGAAGGATGGGCTAAATGCAGAAGGCTTCTCCGCTGAACGCTTTGCTAATGCCGACCATGATACTCGTATGTCTATGCTTGAAAGCATGCGAGAGCAGAACGAAGCAGATAAAGCCGCTAAGTTTGAGGAAGATATGAGGCTCGCAGTGGAACGTGACGCTGCGAAAGAATGTAACAACAATCCAGCAGCACACTCAGGAGTCGATACAACAGGACAGATAATCGCTAGCGTGGGTGCCATAGCCACACGGGTAATACCATTGTTATTCTAGTAACACGAGCGTAATTTACGCCTAAGCCGCCTGCATCTTACCAGAAGCGATATCATTCGCTACGTTCGCTGGAACTTCTTCATATGCATAGAATTCCATCGTAAACGTTCCTTGACCTTTAGTTTTATTTCTAATATCAGTCGCATAACCGAACATGTTCGCTAATGGAACTATAGTCATTACGTGCGATTGACCGCCTAGAGTTTCCATTTTCTCTACACGACCACGTCTAGAAGAGATATCTCCGATAACATCACCCATGTATTCTTCTGGAACTTCGATGTCGACTTTCATCACAGGCTCAAGTAATACTGGCTGTGCTTTTTTCGTACCATCTTTAAACGCCATAGAACCAGCGATATTAAATGCCATCTCAGAAGAGTCTACGTCGTGGTAAGAACCATGATTTAGAGTCGCTCTAATACCTAACATCTCATAACCAGCAAGAACTCCAGAAAGCATAGCTTCTTTAACACCTTTCTCTACAGCTGGAATATATTCTCTAGGGATTACACCACCGACGATCTTATTAACGAATTCGAAATTCGGTAGATCTTCGCCTTCAGCATCTTTACCTATCGGTAACGGTTCGAAATCGATAACAACGTGACCATACTGACCTCTACCACCAGACTGCTTCGCATATTTCATGTCAGATGTAGATTTTCCTCTAATCGTCTCTCTATAAGCTACTTGTGGCTTACCAACGTCAGCCTCTACTTTAAATTCACGCTTAAGCCTGTCTACAAGAATCTCTAAGTGAAGTTCACCCATACCAGAGATGATAGTTTGACCAGTCTCGTGATCCACTTTTACTTGGAAAGTAGGATCTTCTTCTGCTAATTTATGCAGAGATAAAGATAGTTTTTCTTGATCTGCTTTAGTTTTAGGTTCTACTGCTACAGAGATAACTGGTTCTGGGATGAATAATGACTCAAGTATTACTTGCTTTTTCTCGTCACAGAAAGTGTTTCCAGTGGTAGTGTCTTTAAAACCTACTACTGCACCGATGTCTCCTGCTCTTAACTCGTCGATTTCACTGCGATCATCTGCCATCATCTTGATGATACGAGAGATACGCTCTTTTTTACCAGTAGATGAATTATAAACATAGCTACCAGCAGTGATAACACCAGAGTACATTCTAACGAAAGTTAAACGCCCTACAAATGGGTCAGTCATTACTTTAAACGCTAGACCAGCCATAGGCTCGTCATCATCGCATTTACGGGTTACTTCTTCACCTTTAAGATCAGTACCTTTAATTTGTTCTACATCCAGAGGGCTTGGAAGGTAATCTACGACAGCGTCTAATACTTTTTGGATACCTTTATTTTTAAAAGCTGATCCACAAAGCATAGGAATAACTTCAAGCTTAATAGTCGCTTTTCTTAATCCAGCTCTAACTTCTTCTAAAGTGAAAGCATCTTCACCTTCTTCAAGATATCTATTCATCATATCTTCGTCAGTTTCAGCGATAGCTTCAATAAGCTGAGTGCGCATTTCTGCACATTTTTCAGCTAAGTCTGCTGGGTAACCGTCGATGATCTCTATGTCTTTTCCTAGATCATCTTTATGGATATGAGTTTTCTTTTCTACTAGATCTACTACGCCTTCGAACTGGTCTTCAGCACCGATAGGACACTGAATCGGAACAGCATTTACACGCATGTCATTACGCAGCTGATCTTTTACTCTAAAGAAATTAGCACCAGATCTATCCATTTTATTAACGAATACTACACGTGGTACTTTATAACGGTCTGCCTGTCTCCAAACTGTCTTAGTTTGAGGCTGAACACCGCCTACTGAACAAAGGGTAATAATAACTGAGTCTAGAACTCTCATGGAACGCTCAACTTCGATAGTGAAGTCAACGTGCCCAGGGGTATCAATAAGGTTAATGTATTTATCTTTCCATGTAGTAGAGATCGCTGCGGCTGTAATCGTGATTCCACGCTCTTTCTCTTGCTCCATCCAGTCTGTAACTGAAGTACCTTCGTGTACTTCACCGATTTTATGGACTACGCCACTGTAAAATAAAATTCTTTCGGTAGTAGTAGTTTTACCAGCGTCGATGTGAGCTGCGATACCGATGTTTCTGAAGTCTTCTCTTTTAATTTTTCTAGCCATGTTATTTCCTTAGGGTCAAATTGACCTTAGCGATTATAGCACTTAAGAGACCAGGGTACAATTTCATTTTCTGGGTTTTCGTTGTCCTCGTACAGTGGTCTCTTGAAAAGTAAAAGTGAAATACCCTTGGTATTTTATCTAAAATAAGGGTATAATACCAAGGGTGAATCGTTTAAGTAGGAGAACTTTAATAAAATGGCAGGCAGATAAGCATCCGCATCCTATCGTCGTGCGTGGTGCTAGGCAGGTCGGGAAAAGTTTTCTCCTAGAGCGTTTTGCTAAGGAAAATTTTAAGACGGCGGTCATTATAAATTTTGAATATGATTTTGAATTTTATGAAGATTTCGAGACTTTAGATCCAGTACATATCGTTAATCAGATATATTTAAAACGAAATATCGAAATTAAAACAGGTGAGAGCTTAATTTTTTTAGATGAAGTTCAGCTTTTTCCGAAGGCTATTCAAGCTCTAAGATATTTTTATGAAAAAATGCCGGGCTTGCACGTTATAGCTGCTGGTTCTTTAGTGAATTTCGCTTTAAAACAGGAGCCAGTCTCTATGCCAGTTGGTAGAGTGCATTATTTTTATATGCATCCACTGAGTTTTAGAGAGTTTTTAGAGGCACAGGGATTAGTTGGCTATCTGAAATTTATAGATGACTTAGATTTTACTAAATCTACAAATGCACTTAAGAAGGCTTTGAAAATGAAGTCTGGAATAGCATCTTCTGGGAATGCTCTGCATGAAAAGCTTTTAGCCGAAGTGCAGAAATATTTACTGCTTGGTGGTATGCCAGCGGTGATTAGGGAGTATTTAAATAGTGATAAACAGTTCCCTTTAGCTTTCAGAGAACAGAGGCAGATTTTAAACACTTATATAGATGATTTTCGTAAATATGGTAAAAACTCTGAATTCTATTATCTGCGCAAAAGCTTTGAGCGTGCTCCACACCTTATTTCCAAGAAATTTAAGTATTCACAGCTAGATCCAGAGTCTAAGAGTGCTCATTTAAAACAAGCTCTAGAGCATTTAATCGATGCACATCTATTTACTAAGGTAAGGGCGACTAGCGGGGCTGTGACTCCGCTGGAGCTAAATGCCTCCGATAGTGATTTTAAAATTATCGGTCTTGATTGTGGTTTAGTGCAAAATCTTCTCAGTGCTAATAATGAAAGCCTTTATGTGAGTGATTTTAGTTCAGGGTTAATCACAGAGCAGTTCGTTGGGCAGGAGCTGAGAGTCTATGTAGATCCGTATGATTTAAAGAAGCTTTATTACTGGTTTAATGATGCTAAAAATGCAAGTGCTGAGATAGATTATCTTATAGAAATAGGCAAGCATATTATTCCAGTTGAGGTGAAAGCCTCTCATCGAGGCAGGCTTAAGAGCCTTAGGTATTTTATGGATAAATATAAAGCGCCATTAGGTATTAGAATTTCGGCTAATCCACTTAGCTTTGATGAGGGGGTTTTGAGTGTGCCTTTCTATGCGGTGTCTGAGATAAATAGATTAGTGGAAATACTGTTTCTGAAAAATGAGTATTTTTGGAAATAGCGTTTCTGTTTTTAGGGGTAGAGGGTTTCTTAAAATTTTAAATAATTATAGTGAACTCTAAACTAAGCTGCTTGAACGCCGATGTATTTTCTGCCTTTAGAAACATAAAATTCTACTTTACCATTCGCTACAGCGAACAAAGTATCATCTTTACCGATCATTACATTAAAGCCAGGGTGAACTTTAGTTCCTCTTTGGCGGATTAAAATATTACCAGCTCTAACTACTTCACCAGCGTATTTCTTGACGCCAAGTCTTTTCGACTCCGAATCGCGGCCGTTTCTAGTACTACCTACACCTTTCTTTGATGCCATAAGAGGAATTATTATAGCAGGTTCTTTGGTTTAAATATGTTCGGTATTAAATAAAAAGGTGTTAAACGTCGCTTAATAATAATCCTCTTAATTCTTTAAATTTAATAATAATCCTCTTACTTCTTTCAATACTATATCCCCAACGTTTGTACCTGAATTGTTTCTTGTTCTAGGATCGTTAGCTGCTTCTGCACGACTTACGACATCTGAGTTTAACTGAGTTAACGTGACATTTTCTCCAGGTTTTGTATCGTCGCTTAAATCAAAGGTTCTTCTGTGAGTACCTAGTCCACTTCTGTTGCCATCTTCTCTGGAATTGCCGTTACGATGAGCTCCGATGATTGTATATTTTATTGTGTTATTTTCTATCCAAGCATCTGAAATGACAGAAACGTGACCACCTTCACGGCCAGAATATGTGTAAATAGAGCCAATTAAAGCTTCTTTTACGGCAGCATCACCTTCTTGAACTAATGAATCAACATAGGCTTTGTTAAGTTTCTGGCTTGTCCCAAGACCTGCAGCTGCGACCGCCCCAGAGAATCCTCTAACTCTCGTTTCCCAATCTTTGACGCTCTTCCATACATATGCTTGTGGTTGATGAGGTTTGAGTTTAGCAAAATCTTCTGGGGTTAAATAATTCTTCATGAACCCCCATAAGCTAGTCACACAATCCATGCCATTAGAGTTAGATGGATCTGTTCTTTGGTACCTCATTCCAGCACGTCTTGCGGAGCTTAAGAAATCGTCAAATGATGTTTTGAAAGCTTGACTGGAAGAGCTGCTTGAGGGGTTTGTTACGTCAGGGATAGAGTTAGTATCAATAGGATTTGGTAATGTGCCACTTTCAGGGTGAGTTGGAGCAATTTTAGCTGCTGGGTTAGTGGAAGAGACTAATCCTTTATAGAATGTATGACGATCTAGAAGTGCTGAATTGATCACCAAAGCTCCTTTGTAGCTTGAAAATACTACAAGTGAAAAAGGGTTAGATGATTGATATTAAAATAATACGCTTAACCCTGGTTGTTTATGTGTTAAAATCTCTTCTAATCCTTGAAAAGTGACTTAATGAGATTATGGGTTACTTAAACTTTATTTTAGTGTTTTTTTTAATGTCGCTTAGCCTGATAGAGGCGAGACATCTTCCTTTTAGTAAGATTAGTTACGCTCTTAGAGCTGATGATTCTCGGAAAGAGGAGATAGATTCTTCTAATCAGTCTAATGAAGCGGTCGCCACGTTTTATGTACCAGGCGGCGTAAATATAACTTCGACTTTAGGTACTAAAGATAGAAAAGGTAACACTTTAATAGGACATAGAGTAGAGGATATAGTAAGTAAGCTTCAGGAATTTAAAAATGAAGGTTTATCTAAAAGAAAAGCTCTTTCTAGAATTAAAGATGAAGATGTTTACATAGGAGTGGCTGCTGATCACACTGATCCTAAAAATAGCTACGGAACTATGATCTCTATAGATTCGGATAGGCTTACTGAAAAATTTAAGTTAAAAGAAATTTATGAGGATTTAGAGTTTAAAGATCTGCATGTGAGGATAGTAGATACTGGTGGAGCGTTTGTTGGTAATGGTTCTCTGCGTATTGATATAGCTTTAGCTAGTTTGGATATGGCTTATGCTATTGGTAGGCTTAGGTTGAGTTTGGTTTATTTGGGGTGTGAGCAGTTTGCGTGTTAGGCAAATGTCACAAGTTCTCTGTTCCCAGCGGTATTGAAAGTATGGTTTCCGAGTGCTATGTTATTAACATTTTGAGAAGGATCATTAAAAGCATAACCTGCTCGGAATCCAGTTGCTGCCATTATTTTAATCGTTTGATCAGAAGATTTACCAGAAGTTTGTAATTGTTTTTTAAGTTCCTCTGAATTTAAGGCTAGGTTTAGTGCCTGTAAAGCTTTTTCTCGATTAGCTGCTGATAAAGGTGTATTTAATTTCCCTTGAGCATATGGTTGGTATTGGTTTGGTGCTTCAATGATATCCTTTAGGCTAGTGCCTTTGGCACCGAACACGCCAGGCTTTACTTTTCCTGATTGAACTAATGCGTATCTATTTAATATTGATTTAATGACAGCTGCTTCTCCTAGAACCCCTTCGCCACCAGCTTCTGCGTGAGCTAGTCTTAGGAGTGATTCTTGTTCTTCAGCATTTATTTTTAAATTGCCTAGGTCTATGTTTGTGCTTGGGGTTGTTGGGGCGTTGGTTGTGCTTGGCTGGGTTGAAGGGGTGCCATTGAATAAAAAAGCAAATGGATTGGGAAAAGAGGGTAGTGGTAATGTCGTCATGTTTTATGCAGTTGTTAGGCTTCTATTGTTTGTTGTAGCGACTGTGCTATTTCCATAACTTGGCTTTTGCACAGAGTGTACTATTGGGCTGTAATTACCTATAAAGCTTATATACTCCTCTAATGTGGAGGACTTAGCCGTTTTAGAGTCATTATCAATTAGGCGAATTTCATATTGACCAGTTTTTTGGTTGCGAACAGCAGTTACCATTGCAGCATGATTGTTTTTATCTTTCCCACCAGCAGCTAAGTCATCTACTGATAGCCCAAGGTTTGCTTGGGTTGTTGTTGTTATAATGTCACCGACCTTAAGGCGGCCGTCATCAAAGGCGGCTTGTAAGTCCTGTATTCTTAGACCTTTGAGTTTTGGGTCTGCTGGTAAATTGCCGATCAAGTTACCACCAGATGCTGCACCTAATTCTTTTTGGAGGAATTGCATAGCGGTCATAGACGTTTCAACGCATCCACCGGATCTGGTGAGCCTCCCGCGAGTCCAAGCACCAAGTTCTTTTGTTTTATCAAATCCACTTAATATTTCTGCAAGTCTTAAATCTTTGGCACTAAGTGCTTGATTGGTATTTGTGCTTGTTAATGCTGGAGTGTTGTTATTACTTGTCGCAGTGTTTTGATTTGGATTTCCTTCAAATAAAAAGGCGAAGGGATTAAAAGCTGGTAGAGGAAAAGACATAGTTAGTAACTCCATGAATATAAAGGTGGCGTTAAATAATTATTTATACTTACTTTATATCAAAAGGTATTAATTTGTTAAATTTAGGACTAACTTGAGATTAAGAAAAAAACTCCTTATTATGAGTATTGTTTTCATTAAAATGAAAATAAATCTAAAAATATTTCAAGGAAAATGAGCCTGAATGGTATAATTCATCCTCTATGTACGCAGTTGTTGAAATATCTGGAAAACAGTTCAAGGTCGAAGAAGGTCGCTTTATAGATGTAGACCTTCAGGCAGATGCTACTGAGTTTTCTTTTGATAAGGTTTTATTAGTTTCAGATGATTCTGGCGTAAAGTCTGGTGCTCCATTCTTGAAGGGTGCAAGTGTCAAAGCTAAGTTAGTTAAAAATTTCAAAGACAAAAAAATTATAGTTTTTAAACAAAAGCCTAAAAAAGGTACAAGATTGAAGCAGGGTCATAGACAGCAATATAGCCGCGTGATGATTGAAAAAATTGAAGCTTAGTCTCTATGCGTTTGCAATCTGTTTAGTCATTTCTGCGTAAACTATTGCTCCAGTTGATGATCCAGCACCACTTCTGTTTTGGGGGGCATTGGCTTTTTCTGCTCTTTGGATGACATCGTCATTGATAGTTGCTAATGTCAGTGATTTATTTGGTTTTAAAAAATAACTAAGATCCTCTACTTGTGTACTAGTTCCAATTCCACTATTATTGCCTTCTTGAACTTTTTTATTAAAATTATGGGGACCAAGAATTTCAAATTTAATATTCCCTTTCTCATCTTTCCAAGCTTTAGAAATAATGGCGACGTGTCCTTCACCCTCACCAGTTTTATCATTAGTTCCAGAGTAAGTAAAAATCTTACCAGTTAATTCCTGATTAATCTGTTCTGAAGTTTTTCCTTTTAATGAATTTACGTAAGTTGTATCTACTTTAAAACTTTTACCTAGACCTGCGTTTTTGATAGCTCCAGAGAAGCCAGCTGTTCTTTCTTCTAGAGTACCTTTGTTGACATAAGCATAATCTTTAAGAGGCTCTAGTTTATCAAAGTCTTCTTTTGTTAAATAGTTGGCTAGAAAATTCCATGGACCAGTACAGCAATCCATGCCTTTAGCCTTTTTGCGATCCCTTATGGGATCTATGTTGTTATAGGTATAACCATCTTCAACTGCCGCTTGGTAAAACTGTTTTGCTGAATTTACGAATGCTCCTCCGCTTGAGTTATTTCCTTGCTGTGTGCTGGTGTTTTGTGTCAGCGGAGACGAAGGACTATTCGTGGTATTTCCTTGTTGATTAGGAGAATTAGTAATCTGACCAAAAACATTGTTGCTTGGGTCTGGGTAATTATTAGACGTTAAAGTACTATTTTCTAATAGATAAGCGTATGGATTGAAATAAGGCGATGGGGCTATCATTAGATTTTTCTACTACTAGACAAAGCTTTGTTTTGTTAAAATTTGACGATGAGTTTAAGCTGGTACGCTGAGTCCACTCAAACCTTGCCTAAATGGTTTTATTGCATTTTCTGCAACAGTATTGCTAAACCTGCCAAATTGATACATGCCGCCTTGGACTATGGGCTTTGCTTGCTCAGTAATTTTTTTACCTTCATCTGCAAGAGTTTGCCCAGCTCCTTTTAATTTTTTCTGATGGAACCTAGATTCAGCGGAATATTGTTCTATACTGTTGAATTTTTTATTACCAAGGACTCTGTCTCCGACTCGAATTTCAAGATCTTTGAGCTTTGAACTCGCAGTATTCCACGAATGAGAATCCTGCTGATTGCGAATTAAATCTTTAGCATTAAGATCCTTGAGGTTCTCTCCAATCCTTAAGTTGAAGTTTTGTTGAGTATTTTCAATAGCTTGCCTTAAAGACGCATTATCTGTACCTATTTTTCTTACTTGCTTTAATGCATCAGTCATGGCCATTTCTTTAAAAGCATCACCCTCTTTGAATTTAACCGTGAGGTTTTTGATATCATCCCAGTAACTAGCTTTCATTATGCTACTTAGATCATCAGTTAAAAGATTTTCGGCAATTTTTACTCCTTTACTATTAGCTTTTGCGGCATCAAAAGCTAAGGTAAAACCTTTATTGAGGTCTCCGATATTACCAACTGTTTTTTGTGCTCCCTTAAAGACTTCTGTTAATTTTGTAACATCTACTGCGGCTCCAAGTACAGGTATTGCTGAACCAAAGTAAGTCGCTGCTTCAAACATTGTGCCAACTCCAAAGCTACCATCTTGTAATGATCTTGCAAGAATGGATACACCGGATGTTAAGTCTGTAATAGCATCAAGAGGATTTACTAATGATTTAACCATACTACCTGCGATACCTGCAATAGAATCAACTTTAGCGTTTGGATCAATTGCTGCAAAAGTTTCTCCGACAGTGGCAGCTCTGATAAAATCACCTACAGCACCAAAAAAACCATCTTGACCTTTTGTATCTGTAATATTACTGAAGAGATCTTTTTTCTCCCCAGCGTCAAAAAATCCGAAAGCATCTGTTATATTGTCAATTTCACTGGTAATTAAACCAGGTCCTAAATTATTTAATCGAATTCCACTAAGTGCGTTCATATGTGTAGACCTGTTAATTAAAAAGCAAGGGAAATAATTTATTTATACATATTTTTTTAATTTTTATTTCTATGGAAATTTTTAAAATAAATCAAAAAGATATGTAAATACTTTCTGGCGAGAATCATTGTAGTTATTAAGGTATAAATTCACGATTTTAATTATTGTCGATTGAATTTATTTCATTAATAATATATGTCTATGAAATTAGGTTGGGAATTAGGAGAATGGGCTGGAAAAGCTTTCCTTCAGACTTTTAGGAAGAATATTCCAGAAGTTTTCAGTAAAGGAACTGCTGCTCTTAAATATGGTTTACTCCCAGAAGCTAATGCCGCCAAAACTATTATTGCCAAAGGATTAACGGGTGACTCTGCGGAACTTGCAACAACAGGAGCTAAAATAGCAGAAACTTTATGGTGGGCTCCAGTGCTTGCTAGGGGTGGTGGAATGCTAACTGATGGTCTTCAGCTTTGGTCAGTTGTTAAAGCTGCTGACGGTAATGAGTGGACTGCAAGTGAAAATATTGATCAACTTGCAATGAAAGGTACTGCTGTAGCTCTAGGAGCTGCTTCCATGAAAGTGAAAAATCCTTATCTGAAGCTGGGGTTGAGATTATCTTCTTTGGGAGTAGGTTTGGGTAATGATTTTGTTGAAAGTGCCATAGATTCTTCAAGGGGTAAGGCAAACTGGTTAGATAAAATAGCCTTTTTGGGTAATTTTGGAACCGTATATACTGATCAATATGGATTTGACCAAGGTAGTTATAGCCCTATCCGCCAATATTACAACAAAAGGGATCAAGAAAGCGGTGTTTTTAACTATGGTAAGGCACGTTTCTATCAAGAAAAAGAAGAAAACGAGTTGTTAACTGAGTCGTAAATGGTACTAAAAAGGATTAGCCGAAATATAATTTCGTCTCCTAGCTTAGCTGGGAGACTAGGTAACGTTGTTACTGTTGATGAAAACAGTGAAATTTCAAGAGCATTAGATACGGGAGATTCTCGCAGTAAGCTTGCCTTGTTATCAAAATCTAATTTACCAAGCACTGTATTGGATCAAACAGCTTCTATCATTAACCAAACTGGTAAGTTAGTTAATAATTCTGGTGGCACCTTATCCAAATTAGTTAACAATTTTATAACTAACCCGCAGCAAGCTGGAAGGAAGACTTTAATCTCTTATCTTTCACCTGTTCTAAATCTATTTTCGATCACTAAATATATTAGTGCCTTGAGGGGATTTATGACTGGCAATGCAAGGCAATCAGTCGCTGATCTTATTAGTGGCTTAATCTTAAATTCAGTAGCTGGTGATTCAAAAAAACTTGCACTTGCAAATTCGCCTGATCAGGCGAAACAATTATTTCCAAATTCCTTGATTAAATTATTAGGTATTGGAATTATGGAATTTACTAAACAGCTTGACAGTGGTTCTGGCAGGCTCAATAAACTTGGAGGTAGCGAATCTATGCGCTGGGGAGTAAATAGTTTATTTACAGAAGTATTCGGTCCAATTCAAGGGCTTTTCAACACAGCTTTGTTTGGTCGAGGAAAAGTTTCAACTCCAGATGTCGATTTCGCGGAAAAAATGGTAATTCCTCCATTGGCAAGCCCTCAAAATTGAGAATAAGTGGAAACCATTCAGCTAAGGAGAAGCTTTAGCACTCATTAGAATTTTAATATTTAATTTACTCAAAGCTTGAAAGTACTTATCACTACCGTATTCAGTGTCTTGATTGCGGTGAATGGTAGTTGGAGAAAGGTTTTCTTTATGAATCACATGGTGGAAAGCTTTAATTGTTAAATCAGCATCATGCTTCTTTGAGATTGAGAAGCCAATTATGTGCTTGGTGTAAATATCTATGAAAGAATTTAAAGCAACAGCAAATCTACCCCTAGAGTGTCTGATTTGCTAAGCCTTTTCTAGATTGTGTTTGCTTAGATAGTATACTCTTCTGATGCCTGAGACACGCTGAAGCCATCATTCTTAACTCGATGTAGTAATGCGTCTATTCCGATTAGCCAGTAAGAGCATTCCAATAATTACCAAGCCCTTCTTTAACTCCATCATTGGTTAGTAAACCTGCGACGGCTACTGCACCAATTCCCCAGCCAATAGGATTCCAGAAATTTAGAGCACCCACAGCAGTAAGTCCTCCTGTTGCCAGTGCTCCAGCTATCGGTATTCCCGCTCCTACTACTCCCGCGGTGACAACCTTGGTCGCATTCTTGTTAAATTTTTCTTCATTGTCGATTTTTGTTTCAATTGAGCTAAGTTTTGTCGTAAAAGCATCATCAGTCGATAAAGCTTTTAATGAATTGGATATAGATTTAGCTATTTCTGGATTAGCCTTAAGTATGGTAGCGTAATTTCCATCTAAAATCTGCTCTGCACTATAGATACTTCCTTGTAATTTTCCATTCAATTTTTCTTTCAAACTTGCTTTCAAAGAAGCCTTTAAAGATTCTGGTAGAGAGTTTAGATCATCTAAAGCTTTAGTTATTTTCTCTACAGAATCACCAGTTTCTTTCAATGATTCCAATATAGTGCGCTTATATCCTATATATTTATTAATATCTCCATTGTTAACACCAATTTTTTCTCTTGCTGTTTTAATTAAATCATCAACATTGTGTCCACCATCTTTCTCCTGTCCTTTTAGTTTTAATTCATATAATCTAATAAGTTCTGAGTTAGATAGGATTTTTTGGAGTTGAGCATCTTTTGTGACGGCTTCTGATTTGTTCGGTGTCCCAGTGGGTTCTTTTGAGTTCGTAAAGGGATCGTATGGTACTGCGAATTGTGTTGATGTATTTGTTTCAGGTGAAAGCAGTGAACCATAAATATTGGCAAATGAATTGCTGCCACTGTCTTGGCTTCTATTTGTTAATGATGAGTTAGCTATTAATGATCCTGACATGATTTTACCTTTTATATATACAAATAATTATTCTTTTTTTTTTGATAATGTGTTATCAAGCTTCTACTGATGTTTTTAAATTTTGCAGTCTTTTTATGAGTTCTTCTTTGACCCGATCATTATCGATGTAAGCCGTGTTTGTCTTGTTATCTTTTGTGAATATGTTAGTTGGGTCGACTTTGCTTACTACCCCACTAGAATTAGTTATTTCAATTGGCGTTGTGACAAGGAATAATATTAAGGAGTTGACGGCATTTTTGCTGCCCAATACGTCACTTGCTTTTGCTAAAGCTTCGTTAGCATTATTATATTTGAGGTCATTATTGAGAACTTTTTCTAATGAGTTGATACTTTTCTTGATTAGAGTTTTTTGTTCAAGAGTTTTTGCAGATGCTTTTAATGCGGCAACTAATACTGGTTCTTTACCTTTTAGTGTATTTAGTTGTGTCATGAAATCTTTACGTTGCTTAACTATGTCTGATTCATACATTCTTGTATAACTGTGTGCAGAATTTGGATCTTGGGCATTATTGATTGCTAATTTTGCATATTTTGTAAATGTTTCATCGCCGATTTGAGTTCTCCAATTCATATTATCCATCTGGAAAATAAATTCTTGTGAGGCTTCAGTCTTGTTTCCAGAGTAGGCTGTCTTTTCAGAACCATTTCGAATTACAACTTTTGTCCCATCTTTAGCCATGAGGCGCATCATTTCAGGAATGATATATTTTTCCATTTCGACGTTGAGAGGATTCTCTGCATCCTTGGTTTTTAAAGTAGAATTCAGAGCTTGATTCATGACTTCATAGTTGTGTCTTCTTTTACCACTGCTGAGTTTAGTGTCAAAAATTGAATTTTGCAATTCAATATTGTAAAGATAATCTCTGAAGAAGCCAAGTTGAGACAGGGATGAATCAAAAGTTTTGTTTTTAATTTTTGCTTCTGCTTGTGCTAAGGTTTCTTTGTAAGATGAGTTACCAGTAATGGTTTTATAATATGACACTAAGTTCTTATTGTTAAGCGAGCTTATTGGGGTATTTTCTATATTTGTTTTAGTTTCATCTAAATCAATCTGAGAAACTTGATAATCAGAAGGTTTTACTGTTGCATATTGATCAAGGTAGCTTTGATTTGGTCCTTGGCTTGTGAAGAAAGAAGAGAAAGGATCAATGCTTTTTCCAAATTGACCAGAATTTATATTGCCGCCTGTAAAAGATCCGTAAGGATCTGTAAATTTTGGTAAGCTTGAATGAGTTGGACTATTAGTTGTTGGTTGATATAGATCGGTAAGAGGAGGTAATTGTTGACTACTGCCTCTTGTGCTTGTATATGGATCACTGAACGTCGGTGATATCTTTGTAGTCCCTGTAATATTTGTGTATGGATTGAAATCACTTGGACTTGATTCATTCGTGCCAGTTAATATATTCTGATACACTTCAGAGCTATTAAAATTAGCGTTAACTCTAGTCATCTTGTTATATATAAAGGTTAATAAAAGAAAAAATTTATTATAAAAGTTTTTATCAAATATCTTATTTATTCTGTTTTATATAGTTAAGGAAAGAAAATATTAATTATGTCAGGTACAAATGTCAATGGTTTTCAAAATTGGGTTAATAATGGTGCTCAATCTCTCTATCAAGGTTTTATAGATGCTACTGCTAGGCTATCTGATCAGCCAGAGAAGATAGCTGCAGCTACTCAGCAATTTCAAAGATTCAGGGCAATGTTTGAGGGTATGAATCAAGTTAATGCTTCATATACTGATTCTGAGTTTCGTAAAGCTAGCGAGTGGAAGAATATACGTGCTTAGGTGAGGATGAAATATTATGTCATGGAGAATTGATAGTCTTTATTATAATCTTAGGGAGCAAGGTAATAATGCTATGCTTGCTGCCGCACAGCAAGGGCAAGTTGAAGAGGTTGCTAAGCTTACTAAAGATCAGTATGTTATTCAAGCGGTAAGTAACGCCTATACGAATCAGGTTGATGTTCCTTTTTATAAAAGTTTTATTAGTGGCTCAGATGTGCAGATTTATAATTCTATGATGAGGGTTAAGGCGTAGGTTAATATGGGGCTTGGGATAACAGATATTTCAAAAAATACACCTGGCTTGGGATATTTTATTCAGGCTAGAGTGGATGAACAGGCAGAGCAAGCCGCATACCAAGCTATTCAAAGTGGTGAAAGTGACCAATTCACACGGATCTTGCCACAAGTAACTTTATTTAATGCACTTGCAGAGAAGATTAGTCTTAATCGTGCAGAGTGGACTCGTTCTATTGCATCTTCTTACTCTTCAGGGACTGATCCTAAAACTGGATTACCAATTCCAACTGAAAACAATTTAGCTAAATCTAGGAGATAATGATTCCTTAATGTTCAGGAGATAGAATCGTTTATTATGGCAAATAGTAATAACCTTTTGAATAACCTTTTATCTGCTTTCCCCCAGTTGGGTGCTAATCAGCCAGTTAATAATACTGTTCCAGCTGCGAATGGTAGTCCAGTAATTAACAATAATAATGTGGTGGCAACGTATAAAGATTTTTTCACTTCTACTTCTAGTGCTTCTATGTGGGGAATTGACCGAGGGACGAATCTTGAGCTTCTTGGAACAGAGGCTATGGAAAAGATTTATTATAATGCTTTACAAAATGGCGGTGAATTAACTCCACAAAATTATTTTGATCTTGCAAAGCACCAAAAATTGATGGCTTGGGCAACTCAATTGAAAAACACGGATGCGGCTAACAGAGAATGGGTAATATCTGGTTTGGGTAATGATGGTATGGCTTCAGGACCTTCTGCATAGATCGGATTTCACACCTTGAAGAATTTTTCAAAGAGTTTACGTTAAGCTTATCAATAATCTCTCTATGCTATTAATCAGCAAGAAAATCGTTCAAATCAGGCTCATGAAGCAAGAGTCAAGTTAATTGAAAGTTTGAATCTGGATGGACTTATCTTATTGGATAAGCAGACGAAAGCTGAAAATATTCCAATGACTGATGAGTAAAGACGATTTTTGCAGAATGGACTTAAAGCTTCGAAGGAATCAGCTGCTCACGCAAGGGAAAGTGTAGGTGCAAATCCTGAGAAATTAGCAGCCATTGATATGATGGAGAAGAGAGTTAATACCATATATGGCGTTGCCATTAATCAATCGGTACAAAAACCTTAACTTAGTATCTTAACTAGAGGTTGATGCACAACTCCATTTTCAGCGTTTTTGTGGTTCTATACCCTTCATGAGTGGTATTTTGCATTGATCTCGGGACTGGCATAAATTAAGATATCTTTACCCCTCCTCAGGGTAAAATATAACCAGTAACGTGAAAATTTTAATCGCAAATGATGACAGTATCTTCGCAGAAGGTATAAGAACACTAGCAACGGTGCTAGGAGAGGTTCATGAGGTTTATATCTGTGCTCCAGATAGAGAGCGTAGTGCCACTGGGCACTCCATGAGCTTAAACCAGCCTTTAATGGTAAGCCCGCTCACTAAGCGTATTCCATGGATTCAGAATATTCAAGATGGCGTTATTACCACTGGCACTCCGGCGGATTGCGTGAAAATCGCTCTAAAACAGGTTTTTAAAGATATTAAGTTTGATTTAGTGGTTTCTGGGATTAATCACGGTCCTAATATTGGCATAGACGTACTTTACTCTGGAACTGTCTCAGCAGCGATGGAAGCTATGTTAATGGGCTATCCCGCTATCGCTACTAGCCTTTACAGCTACAGCTCTAAGAAGTTCGAGCCAGCGGCTAAGTGGGTAAGAGCCTTTTTAGAAGGCAGGGAAGATTTTAAAATTCTGCCAGAGAGAACTTTTTTGAATATTAATTTTCCACCCGGTCCTAGCGAGGATTATAAAGGGGTGGAAGTAACTGTTCTTGGGAACCGTGCTTATAAAGAGAACTTCGAAGAAAGAGTAGATCCCCGTGGTAGAAGTTACTATTGGCTAGCTGGAGATCCAGTCGAGGACAAGGAAGTACCAGGGACTGATGGCTACGCTCTGCTTCAGAATAAGATTTCCATAACTCCAGTTAAGTTTGATATGACGAATTATAATTTTATTGAAGATTTGAAGGCACTGTTGCCGAACGAACAAGTTCAAGGCTGAGGAGGACGAATGACCGCAGTGTACTGCGGGTACATGAGGATCATGAGGACGACGAAAACGCAGAAATTGGAGTTCGGCAACAGTGCCTTGAAAGGTTTGGTTTAGATTTCTACCGCATCTAACTTTACTAAATCTAAAAAATGATTATCCTGATCAGGATAATCAAAAACTAAGTCTATCTTACGCTCACCTAATTTCGCGTAAATAGCGGAAAGAACCTTTGCTTTAGAGATAAAATTCGGTTTCTCACTAGTTTTAATGATTAAATCTATATCTCCACCTTTTTTATTTATATCAAGCCTAGAGCCGAAGAGAAAAAACCTTGCATCCTTGAAGACACTATGAACAGAATCTTTAATAACTTGAATTTCATATTCACTAAGTCTCATGCTAGCTCCTAGCTTTAATAATAAACCCAAGTCCAACTAAAAATCCACCGATTATGGCTGATATCAAGCAGTTGGTGTCATAAGAGCTGAGGAAAATAAAATTATTATAGAATCGGCATAGTCTAAACCATAGTCTGGATTGGCACCTGAAAACTTAAACCAATAAATCCAATTTATTCCCACTAGAAAATAGCATAGCGATTAGCTTTCCAGAATTAGCGACCAGCCTATGACCTTTTTTTAGGATAAGTTCTATCCTCATAAAAGTAGGGTCTTCTTTAAATTCACTTTTAAAATCTTCGTAGTATCTGAGTAAGCTTGCACTAACCACGTTACGTGACTTTTTCATATTTCGCTGTGCGTTAGTTTTAATGTTGCGGAATTTTTTACTGAAACCCTCAGTCTGACTGATGTTTGAAGCTATTTGGCTAAATACTTTGCGGATGGCATTCTGGCTTCTTGCTGTAATCGAGGCGTTAGCTCCTTCCTCGCCAGCGTCTATGAGGTTAGCTTCACTTGCTATTTTTCCACCTAGGGATTTTATTAATCCTACGCCTTGTTGAAATCTAGACTCTAATGAAAATACCATCGTATAACTACAATGCTCAGCGAGAATTGTTTTTGACAATAAATATTTTTTTTAAAACAAAAAGACCCCGAGAAATCGGGGTCTTTTTGCATCAGGAAAATTTTTAAAATAAAATTCTTCTAAGTCATGGCTAGAGTGTCAGTTTCCCCTTCTGCTAAGGTTTTAACTACTCGTCCACCATTATTATTTGCAGGTTCCTCACTTAAAGATGCTACTAATTCACCAGCTTTACCTTGAAGGTTGTTAATTTCTCCTTGCATATCACCTTCTAGCTCTGGTCTAACTTCCCTGCCTGCTGCCATCGCAGTATCAAGCTTTGCTGTTCCGATTCCATCTACCATTTATTATCTCCTTTAGAATGTTTAGAAAATTTTTAAAGACCTAATAAAACTAAAGTTCTATGGCAGTGGAATGTGCATCTTGCGCAATTCAATTTAAACTACGGTCTAATAAAAGATGAATATCATATGAATATTAAAAACTTGTTAAGAGAATATGGATATCAAAATACCTAGGCGTCAGCCGTTATAGTATCATTCTGATATTTAATCAGATTCTCTATAACCTTGTTATTCGTTTGATTGCCGAAAGCGAGGTGCCACCAAGGCCTAGGGTCAGATTTCCACAGATGTGGACTTCTCTTAGGCTTAAAAGACTCCCTTAAAAAGAGTGGAGACTGTTCTGCCATCGGTGGTGGAGCCATCTTAACCTGTTTAGGTTTAGCTGTAATCCAGTTACTAAAAGGGTTAATTTTGGCGAAGGCTTCATCAGCCATTTCTGCGAGATTCTTTATAATCGAATCCACGAAACCAAAAAAACGCTCTACCGCACTTTCTTCGAACTCATCTACGAAGCTAGTAGCAGTTGCAGTTTTTACTTTTTTCCCAGAGTTTGCGCTAGCTTGTTTTCGCCTGCGACGGTCATTATCAAAATAATTATTAGACTCCTTTTCTAGAAGTGTAGGATTCCAGCCTGTAAATTCATCAAGATTAGAATAATCCTGTTTTAAATCATCTAAATCTTGACTGGATTTATAAGCTCCAGATTTAGATGAAGCGACTTGGCTTGCAGCATAAGTCTCAGATAAGTTACCTATCTCTAATTCATCTATCGAAAAATCTGAAATGGTATTAGAGCCATTTTTATTTATCTGCTTCTGCAAATTAGCAAAGGCAGCATCATCAAAATAAGGATTTCCTGTTTTATAAGTAGGAGTTGACATTATTTAGCTATTTGAGGTCTCTTAATGAAACCTTAACCTTACTAAAAATTTTATCAATGTCAATATATATTTGTCAACTATTTATTAAACATTTCTTTATATATTTGCTGTTATTTAGATTTACTTGCTAATAGCCTATCTAATCCAGAAAGGCTACTAAGTTGAAAGCTAGTGAATTCTTCAAAAGTTTTAAAAGGCCCGCTGATTTCAGCGATTTCTATATCCAGTGAAGGGCCAACCACGTTGAAGCTACCTTTACCTTCAGAGAAATCCTCATCATCAAGATACTGCTGAGTGAGCGACTTTGCTTGAATAAACTTCGCATGGCTCACCTGCGGCATTTCTCTTTGTGACTCAAGCTCTTGAATCGTAGATTCAAGCAGTTCAATATTAGCGACATCACCCTCTGCTACTGCATTACGGTAATCATTTCTGAGTCCAGCTATTAATTTACTGACATCACTTGTCGGTGCGGAATTTTGGCCACCACTCCTCGATCCCACTTTATTCGTATTGTTATATTCCACCATGTTAGCTTTTATCCACCAAATGGTTAAGCTAACGTTAAAAAATCATTTTTTTTGCTTAGTTTATTAAATTATTAACGACAACGCAGGGAACGACGAAAACGCAGAAAATGAAGTTGTGCTCGGTACTTTGTGATTGAGACCGATGCACAACGTACAGTTTCAAGGCTGAGGAGAACGAATGACCGCAGTGTACTGTCAGTACATGAGGATCATGAGGACGACGAAAACGCAGAAAATGAAGTTGTGCTCGGTCTCAACCGCTGACTACGATAGTGCTTTGCGGAGTATTAGTATCCCCACCAATATCAATAAGCCCATCAGGGTGAAGCACGGTCATGTATTCATTGATATCATCGATAATACCTTGAAGCTTCTTAACTGATTTATCAGCTTCTTCTAATACATTTGGATGATCTTTATTAGCTTCTTTAATTTCAAGAATGCTTTGTTGAGCTTTTTTTAGTTTTAGTAGATCTGTATCGAGTTCGTGTTTATAGATACGTATGCCTTTCTCTTTACGTAATCTTCTGATTATCGCTTTAAATTTTTTCTTTTCTTGCTCTGAGAATGCCATTTCTTATACCGTCTTAACTCCCATCTATTATAAATAAAACTCTATTTAAAAGTTTAAATATATAAGCTCATTGATCAGATTATTTGATATTACCACTAAATTTCAGGCCTCAAGTTTTGAGCCGTTAGCATTAATAATATCTATATTCCCTCTAGCTTTCCACTCTACTAATTTTAAAGCTAATTGGTTTCGTTCTTCTCGTCTCTGTTTTATCGCTGCTTCGATGAGATCTATCTGCTCATCGATTTTCTGTATCTCAGCTTTTTTAAGATTAGGTTTATCAAGCTGTTTAGTCAGATCATCAAGCTTATCTAAATCACTTAAATCTTGCCAGTTTAAAGTTTTAATTTTTCTTTGAATATCTCTGTCGAGTTTTTCACGATTGCTAGCTATGTTATCAATATGTTGAATAAAATCACTGACTTGGATTTTTCCAATAGCTACTAACAAAAGAATCTCAGACTGGTTTTTACTAAAGCGAGGTATTACTTTTTTACAATCTTTTAAATAGTGTTCTAGATCGAATAATAGCTGTTTAATTTTGACTTGATTGTAATTTTTTAGATATTTTTCAAATAATTCTAAATGATGATTCCAGTCATCTTTGCTGAGCAGATTCCAATAATTTACAAGAGGCTCTGGTGGATTTTCATTTTTTTTAGCATTGAAACTAAGGATCGCTATTTTAATTGCGGCCTTCGCCATAGTCTGATCTTTTAACGCTTTTTTCTGGGCTGGGCTTAATTCTTTTTCTTCAGGCATTTAAATACTCTTCTTAAACAGGCTCAAGTTCCCAAGGGGTCTCTATATTTAATAATTCCACAAGGAACTGATAAATATTTTCGCTGATGCTCATTCCTTTCTCTTTTTCTTTTTTTGCTGGAGGCTTCGCTTTTTCATTTTTCTTTAATTTCAGCTCTTTAATGTATTTTTGTCTTAGTGAGGCTATTGCATTTGCTTTAAATGGACTAAAATTAGCTTCGGAAAGTAATAGATCTTTCTCGGTTGTAGCTTTATTTATATTTTGACCGATTAAACCTTTAGCTACCCTAAAAGCTTCCTCTCCTTTGGCTTGTCCCTGTAGCGAAGCGATGTATCCTTTGGTATATCTGATCTGCGTGACATTTCTGCCTAAGCCTAAGCCTTGTATCGGTAATTTTTTACCTTGAGCATATAAATTGTTTAAAGTTTTTTGCTGACTTTCTTCTTTCTTTTGAGCGATTAAGGCTTTTACTCTGCTGGTTTTTCCAGATTCAGGCTGCCCTGATTTATGAAAGGCTCTATATTTTTCTAGAGCTTGATCTGATTGACTAATATTTTTATTTAGATTCTGGTCAGTCGCTAAATCACTTGATATCGATGTGTGGGGATTTTCTTCTTCCTCTTCATTTTTTTGCGTTTCATCAAGATTTTGTTTTTGAGTTAGCTGGCGTACGCGAGGAATAAAGCTTGCGATTCTTTGCTGTTCTTGAGGATTTGCATCTATACGTATAGAGCTTTGTTGTGTTTTATTCTTTTGCTGTTCTGTGATTTGTTTTCTAAGATCTAGATTCCCAGCTATTTTTTCTTTAAAGAAATTTTCTTCGAGTTTTTTATCTGAAAATGAATCTGCCTGAGTTGTTTCAGCTCTTTCCTGAATATTTTGCTTTTCAACTACTTGCTTTTCTTGTCTAACATTTCTTTGTAGGAAAGACTTATCTGCACTTTGTGCATTATTGGCGTTTTGTTGAAATTGGCTAGCGAAATTACCACCAGCACCTAGTGAATTGCCCGACATACTGATTTCTTAAGGGGTTTTGGTTAAGTGATGGTTATGAATATTAAATCAACCTCATGATTTCATCTAAAAGCGAGTTCATGGTAGTAAATGCTCTTGCATTTGCCGCAAAAGCGTTTTGGTAAACTAGTAAATTAGCAGCTTCTTCTTCCAATGACACACCACTAATACTTTGGCGTTGATTCTCTATAGCTGACTCTAAATATGAGGAAGTGTCGCGGTTTTCTTGATCTATACTTGCCTGTTGACCAAGGTCTCCTACGGTCTTCGCCATTTTTGAATTGAAATTAGTAGAAAGACCATTATTGTTTTGATAAATTTCTATGCCGAAGTGACCATAGTTATCGGATAAATCATTATCATTGAAACTAGTACCATTCATTCTAAATTGAACGAAAGCTGCACCAGCCGGGGCATTGCCAGACCAGTTTATCGAATCGTTTGGTGGTGGATTGCCAGTATTTGGGTTTACAGTCGATAAGACAGTTACACCATCAGCTGCTAGAAATTCTATTTGCATTAGGCTGTTACCACCAAGATTATTAGCCCCAGCATTCATCATAGTGCCGTTGTCGTTAATTAGACCCTTGAGCGTGACATTTAATGGGTCGCCTGGGACTATAGCTAATTTAGATCTTACTGGAGGACCATTAGTAGCTGCGGCGATAAGAGGGTCACCTGCTTTTATAAATATTTTTTCGGCTTGTTTAGTGTCGCTTAATACAGCTTTATCTGCAAAGAAAAATTGAGATAGTTCTTCGATAATAGAGTTATCGCCTACTCCGATACCACTAGGGCTATTTTGACCTATGGCTATTAGAGTTGTGTCAGCAAGAACATTGCTCGCAACAGTGAAATCTTTTGCTGAATTACCAGTAAATAGTGGAACCCCTGCTACACCAGTAGTCGTATCTCCCATTTGTAAAATACCATTTACTAAATCTTTAATTCCCATGGCGAAATCGGATATTTCTTGACGCATTCCTGGCACTCTTGAATTAGTTGCATCGATTAAACCTGTTATTCTGCCACCGCTCGGAAGAACAGTTCCCATTTGAACACCATTTTGACTGAGCATTAATTTAGCAGGGTGTGGAGAGCTTTTATCGTTACCCGTTTCTAGTTCTATTTGGTAAGTCTGCCCACTAGTATCTAAAAGTATTACGTCTAAAGGGCTTGCACCTGTAGATGTGCTTGGTGCTGCGGGAAGACCTAGTACATTTGTGGCTGTACTGCCTGCATTGATTAATATGGCGCTAGTACTATTAATAGTAGAGCCATCTACTAATCTAAGATCTAAGCTAATTTGATCATTTTTATTTAAAGAAGCTATACTGCCTTGGCCGCCATTGTTGCGAAAGCTTTGATTAATACGATCTATAGTTTCTCTTACCGTGGAGCTCGCTTCTAGATTGACTGCAAATGTTGTTACGGCACCATTGCCGTTGTTTATGGTGAGGTTTAAAACGTTATTTACCCCCTCTGTAATAGTTGGTGGAATTGAAGCTCCATTGGTAAGTAATGTATCGGGGTTTGAAAATTTGGCAGTGCCACTAACTCTAGCTTCTGTGGGATATAGCTTGGTTCTGATTTGATAAAATTCACCATCCTGTCCGAGCTTAACATCGAAGTCGATTGATTCACTGAGTTTATCTAATAAAGCATCTCTTTGATCTTGCAAGCTAGTGGCATCTCGACCAACAGCTCTGAGAAGATTGATTTGTTTTTGAACTGAGCTGATAGAACTTAAAGTATCATTTAATTCTTTAACTTTGTTGTTTAAACCACCATTTGGCATGGCATCTATATCATTTTTAATTTTAGCTATGCTGCTATCTATTTCATTAAAGCTTTCAGTTAAAGCTTTTGCTGAATTTACGAAAGTGGTTCTAAGTGTTTCTAATTCAGGATTCGCTGTTAAGTCATTAGCAGCAGTAAAAAAATTTTGAAGTTTTTTATTTAGTGTGATATTACCGGGCGTCCCTAAAAGATCGTTGATGTTTGAACTAAGTTTGCTCAGCTCATCGTGATAGCCTAGGTTAGATACATGATTGCGGTATTGTAAATCTAGAAAAAAGTTTTTAGCTCTAGATATATCTTCTACGAAAACACCGCTAGGAACGTCTTTCTGTGTGACGAACATAGTGTTTGCATCATTTTGATTAACTAATTTTCTAGAATAATTAGGAGTATTAGTATTGGCTATATTTTGGTTAGTAATATTTAAGCTAGTCTGTGCAGCTTGCATACCTGAGACACTAATATAAAGACCTTGAAAACTCATTTATTACCCTCCTAGGAAATTACTTAAATTTGATCTGAAAAAATTAGATGCTGTTTGGATAGAGCTTGATAGCCTGGCTTGAGCATTATTAAGTTCAGATGTGGTGTCAATAAAATCTATGTCTTTGACGCGAGAGAGACCAGTTTGCAAGAGAGTATCAAAATTTTGATTGATTGAATTTAAATTCTGTAACTTATTTAAGGTTAGTCCTACTTTGGACCTTAACTCTAGGAGCTTACTATTATTATCATCGACCTTTTCTAGTAATAATCTCAGGGCATTTTTATCTCTTTGTCCTAAGGCTAACTCTACTTGATCTAAAATCTGCAGTGAGCCTAGGTCTTCACCGGTATTCGAGTTTATGCTTATACCAATATCATTCAGTACACTATTGTTAGAAGTTTTTAGTATATCTATTTTGGCTTTAGTATTAAGACTGTTACCAGTGATAAGGCTGGTATTGAATTTAAGTTGCCAAGTAGGATTTTCTTCTACTATGTTGCCAGTGCCGCCAGCGGCATTAAAGGCAGTATTTATTTTACTTATGATAGTCGGTAGGTTGTCACCTGTAGTTAATGCAACGCTGAAGAGATTTTGTCCACCAGCGCCATTGTTAACGGTTAGATCTAAGTTTCCACCAGGAGCACTGATGCTAGGGTTAACTTTAATCCCTTGAATTGATGCTGGTGAGCCTGTTCCAAGTAGTACATTCTTTATATCAAAGGTTGTTTGAATATTCTCTGCATTTTTTTGTTTGCCGTTGTCTAGTCCTTCTTTGTAGATAGTTTGAGAGAAGCTTTGATCAGGATCTAATAACTCAAATGGAACTAAGTTACTTTGTTTGCCAGCGAAAATATAATTTTCACCAGATTTGGCATTGCCAAGCTGCATTAGTGCTTGACCAATACTTCTTATTTCGGTTTTAAGAATATCTAATGCACTTGGGTCTGTGCTTGCGTTAGCAGCAGTTAAGATTAATTCCTTAACTTTATCCATATTATCTTTCATTTGTGCAAGAGAATTTTCTGCTAATTCTATTTCCGTTTGAACATTGCTACGGTTTTTTAAGACCATGTCATTATTCAGTATTTGTCCTTCAAAATCGAGAGCAAGTGAACTTGCACGAGGGTCATCGTAATTACTTTTAAAGTTAATACCAGTGTTGATTTTGTTTGAAGCTTCAATTAAAGAGGCTTGGTTTTCAAAAATATTTTGACGAAAGACACTGTATATTTGTTTTGTACTAATTCTGTTAACCATAATGTTAGAAATTTAAAAAATTAAAGATGTTTGCGTTGGATAAAGAAGAGGCATTGCGAAGAATACTATCTAGAACTAGTTTTGATTTATTTGCATCGACTATGGCTTCAGCAGTCGGAATATCTTCTAATGAAGATTTTTTAAGCTTGAGTGAGTCTATCTGATTCTCATCTCGAATTCTTGATTCTTCAAATTTATTTTTTAGTTCACCAGCTAACGTTTGTTTGTTAATTGCTCTTGAGACATTTGCATCTATGTCTACCATTGCAGTTCTAATGCCAACCACATCATTTGCAACATAAGCTTTGTATAATTCAGCCAAAGTATTTTGAATATTTTGGCTTTCACCATTCGTTTTATGAGCGGTAATCTTAAAATCATTCAGGGCAGAGCCTAGTGTCGTACCGTTCCCTATGCTGATTGCTGCACTTTTATTACTTTTGCTTCCAGTAATTAAAGATGTATTGAATTCAAGGAAGCCAACAGGGTTTTCCTGAGCGATGCTTCCAACTAAGCCAACAGCATTGGCTGCTGCATTAATTAGCCCCACTACGTTCGGCAGAGCTGGAGGAAACATGGCTGTACCAGCTGGGAGGTTTATGTTTCCAGTATCGAAAACATTGCCATTACCATCTTCTATGACTAATCGGATATCACTATTGCTTGTGATATTTGCATTTGCGGCACTCTTACTTGATATTATGGCTGGGGCTGGCGTGCTGTTGAACAGGTCATCAAGTGTAATACTTGAATTAGTTCCATAGATCTCTCTTGGTCCTTGGTCAGCAGCTCCCTCTAGATATTTATTTTGAAAGAAAAGGTTGTCTGGATTGAAATCTAAAGTTTTTTTATCTGATTGTTTCCCTGAGAAAATAAATTGACCATTAACTTTTGAATTAGCGAGTCTGAATAAATTTTCAGTTGATGCTAGTAAGACATCAGCATAAGCTTCTCTATCTGCATCATTAGATGTTGCGTTGCTTGCACTCAAGGTATCTGTTTTAATATCATCTAGGATTTTCTTAATATTAGAAATAGCGGTCTCACTAATATCTAAAAGAGACTCTACTGAACTTTTTATACTTGATTTTTCTTTGGCTTCGAGAATATCTCCTGAATATTCATTTATTTTCTTTACGGCAGCTGGATCGTCAGAGATTTTAAGGATTTTATTGCCAGAGTTTAACCTTAAACTATCTTCTACATAGTTACTTTGGCTTGCTAGCACTTGCTCTTTGATGTTGGTCATGCGTTGCATGAATCCGACTCGTCCAATTCCCGTCATATAAACTATTTAGTCCAAAATTTATAGTTCCATTGTTAGATTTTTTGGTCTAATTTTTAATGGTAAGACCCTCATCTAGACTACCTTATAAAGGTGAATATATCTTCGATTGACTGATTTATAGCAGAAAAGGCTCGGGCATTTGCTCCAAAGGCTCTTTGAAACATTAATAAGTTTGCTGCTTCATCTTCCATATTAACGCCTTGAATGCTTTGTATTTGCGTATTCAGCGCTTCTGAAATATCGGTGTAGACTTCTTTTAATCGCTTGGCATCAGCACCTTGAATTGCTATGCGATCTATGCTAGTTAGTAAAGCACCATTAAGAGTGGTAGATAGATTGTCTGTATCGTTTTTATTAGTAATTTCTACTTCAAAGTGACCGTAATTGTTAGTTGCATTATTATCACTAAAGCTTGTGTCATTGAGTTTGACACTTATAAAGCTAGCTCCAGCTGGAGGAGAGCCTTTCCAAGTTACTGAACTGTTCGGAATGCCCGTGCCTAACATGTTTAAGGCTGCTCCAAGAGGATTTTGATTTGCATCTAAAAATTGAACTTGAACTAAGCTGTTAACAGCTAGGTTATTGTTTCCAGCATTAAAAGTGTTTACTCCATCTAAAATTAATCCACTGATGTTGACATTGAAATCTGCACCTGGAATTACAGGTAGCTTTGAAATTTGATAATTAGTATCATTTGCTTTTAAATAAAATTTTTCTGCTGAATTTGTAGTGCTTATTAATGCCCCTTTGTCATTAAATAAATCTGTGATTTTACTGATAATGCTATTTTCGCCAAGGGAGATGCCACCTGAATTTTTAAGTTCACCTACTGCAAGTAAAGTCGTGTTATTAAGAATATTTCTAGATACACTAATGTTACCAGCATTGCTGCCAGTAAAGAGATCTTGTCCTGGATTGCCGTCTAGCGTTGTGCCAGCTTTGAGTAAAGAATTGATAGTATTTTTAAGACCCATGGCGATGATAGATAGGTTTTCCTTAGCTCTAGGGATGAATTCGTTAACTGCCTTAAATTGAGCACCAAGGATTCCACCGTTCACTTCTATAGTTCCTTGTTTGACACCATTCTGTTTAAGTATTAATTTACTTGCTAAAACACCATCGGTAATTTTGTCATTGCCATAATCTATATCTAAAATGTAATTAACGCCACCAGTGTCGACTAGTGACATATCTAAAGCACTAGAGCCATTTACTGTGACTGGTGCAGCTGGAAGCCCAAGGGTTGTAAAGATAGAGGCTGTCGTTGGGTTAATCGTTATGCTATTGTTTGAGTTAATTCGGGCATTTTCTACTAGTCTATTTTCTAGTACTAATCTATTTAGCGAATCTACAGATGCTATAGAACCCTGACCACCAGCAGCTCTAAAGTGTTCATTTATGCTTTTAATAGTATCTCTTATACTTGCATTCTCTGGGAGATTGACCATGAAATTGACTGTTGATCCATTGCCATTGTTAACACTTAAATCTAACTGCCTATTTCCAGCTGTGATCGCAGGTATTATAGGGCTATCTAAATTGGAAAATATTACAGTGCCTTGTATTTTAGCTTCCTCGTTAGGACTAGGGTGCACGCCCACTCTAACTTGGTAAAAATCTCCAGCCTGATTGACTTTGATGTTTAGGTCGGAGTATTTATTGATATCGTTAAGTTGGGCATCACGCTCATCTTCTAAGCCGCTTACATCAAGACCATTTGCTCTTAGAATATTGATTTGTTTTTGAGCTAAGCTAAGCTTCTGGAACTTAATATTTAATAGATCAATAGTTTTTTTTAATTCACCATTGCCTTTGGCATTTAAGCTTTCTTTGATAACATCGAGACTTTGATGCGTACTGTTAAACGCATTCGTTAGTCCTTTTGCACTATTTATGAAGGCTTGCCTATTTGTATCATTTTCAGGATTTTGATTTAGATCATTTGCAGTTTTATAAAAATCTTGAAGGTTTTTGACTAAAAGCTGTTCAGAAGGCTCACCGAGAATGGATGTCATCTGAGAATTAATTGCTTCAAGTTTTTCAAAAAAAGCTTGTTGCTGGAGATTCTCTCGATATTGATTGTCCAGGAAAGTGTTTTTTGCCCTTATTACATCTTCTACTTTGACACCAGTAGCGATTTTTTTAAGACCCACGTCTTGAGCGACTACGGTGTTTTGCGATAATAGTTTACGAGAATAATTAGCAGTCGTACTATTTGCTATATTATGGTTACTAACTCTAAGTCCAGCTTGCGAAACTTGCATGCCGAGGACGTTGTAGCTAAGCCCTTGAATACCCATGGAATAGTATTTGCTAGGTAGCTAATAAAGAAACTTTAGTATTAGCTACTTAAACTATTTAGTCCAAAATCCATACATTAATCTATATATTTGGAGGTCTAATCTTCCATATAGAACTCAGCTTTAAGCTCTAGTCTTTTTAGACAGCACTCGTTAAAAATGTATTATTCTAGATTTATTTATCTAATGTGTAATATCATAAGACTTGGTTCGATAATCTATGGATAAATTAAAATCCTATTTAGAGCAAGCTCGCTCTAATAATTTTCTTCCAGATCCCAAGACTGCAAAAATAGCTGTAGCTATGAGTGGTGGGGTTGATAGCTCTGTAGCGATTTATCTTTTAAAAGAGTTAGGCTATGAGGTCTTTGGAATAACAGCTTGGTTAATATCAGGTTCTGGTAAATGCTGTGATAATGGCGTAGTCGATGCGGTAAGGATCTGTGATCATTTAGGTGTAGAGCATCACGCTGTAGATTTAAGGCAAGCCTTCGCTGACGGGATTATAAAAGATTTCCATCAATCATACGCTCGCGGGGAAACGCCGATTCCTTGTATTAGCTGTAATAATGATATGAAGTGGGGCGCTTTACTCGATTACTCTATTCAGAATTTAGGTGCTACTCATTTAGCTTCTGGTCATTACGCTCGTTTGGTTTTAGAAGATCAGACCCAAGAGTGGCATCTATATAGATCTTTAGGGAATAAAAAAGATCAGAGTTATATGCTTTGGGGCTTGACTCAAGAGCAGCTCTCTAAGACGATTTTCCCTTTAGCTGATTTTAATAAAGATGAAGTTCGCGATCTTGCTAATATAGGTGAACTGTGTGTCGCTTCTAAAGCTGATTCTCAAGATATCTGTTTCGTTAGTAATGGCATGACCAATGCTGATTATTTAACACGTATACTTGGGGAAAAGGAAGGACCTATTATCCTTGCAAATTCAGGTCGGGTACTCGGTTCTCATAAAGGTAGTTTTAATTATACTTATGGTCAGCGCAAAGGGCTTGGTGTCGCTTACTCTGAGCCATTATATGTAACGAAAATAGATCCTAATGCAAATGTGGTTTATGTAGGAACTAAAGAGGAGTTACTGTCCCAGAGAGCTATAGGTAATAGAATTAATATGATCGGTACTCCAGTGCTAGATGCTAAGAATTCTTTTTCTGCCTTAACTAAGATTCGTTATAATGCAGAGCCTACTCTTGCTCAAGTCTATATAGATGCCTCTGATTTCGTGGAAGTTCAGTTTAAAGAACCTGTTGAATCTGTTACACCAGGTCAGGCGATGGTATTTTATGATCCAATTCATCCCGAGAAAGTTTTAGGTGGGGCTTGGATTGACGGCGTCTCCGCCCTGTAAGGGACTACTCGCAAACTCCAATTTCTGCGTTTGCGAGCAGTCCTTCGCATAATTTCTGCAAGAAACCTATGTAAATCCGCAACAGTTATGCGGAAAATTCATGCAAATCCGCAACTATGTTGCGGATTTGCATGGTAAATTGTCTAAGTGGACTCTGTTATAGTTCACTATTTGATTGAGAATGATAAATCTAATCCAAGATTGTTTTAAGTGGTTCATCTGCAAGAAAGCTCAAAAGAGGTCAAGCAAATTTACTTGCTGGTAGAGCTTTGAGTTATTCATTGTATCCATTAAATTTTTTAGAATTAGGTGCAAGCTTTGATTTGAACAAGGCTTTAGATTATGGTACTTTACCTGCTATTTATCTAGAGAAAGATGCTGAGATTCGTAAAGAAAAATTAAAAGCTTATTGCGGTACTTATCTGCGAGAAGAAATTCAGGAAGAAGCTTTATTGCGTAATCTTGCGAGTTTTATGAGTTTTCTTGATTTTGTCGCTGAGGAAAATGGCAATCAGATTAACTATTCAAATATTTCTACTGATATAGGCGTAAGTGCAAATACAGTCAAAGAGTATTTTCAAATTTTAGAAGATACGCTTATAGGCTTTTTTCTTTTGCCTTACCCTAAATCAATTCGCAAGCGGCTTTCCAAGCGTCCTAAATTTTATCTTTTTGATATGGGGGCGCAAAGAGCTTTAGCTAACAGCTTGTCTCTAGCTAGTTCGGAAGGGAATAGCACCTTTGGGAAAAGCTTTGAGCATTTTATTATAAGAGAAATTATAAGTATTGCAGATACTTTCAGAACTGATTTTAAATTCTCTTATTATCGAACAAGCTCTGGTCTCGAAGTTGATCTTATAGCCGAAAGTCCTTCTCGTGGCGTTTTTGCGATAGAAATTAAGGCAAAGGATGTTAATATTAAGCCTAAAGATTTGCGTGGCTTAGAGAGTTTTGCAGAGGAAGTTCCTAAGGCTAGGCTTATTTGTTGTAGCCTAAGCCCAAGAAGAAGAAAAGAGGGTAATGTATTAATTCTTCCTTGGCGAGAGCTTTTTAAGGAATTAGGATTAGAGCCTTAATCAAGGTACGACGAAAACGCAGGACAACGAAAACGCAGAAATTGGAGTTCGGCAGCACTCGCGTGGTGGCACTGTTGCCGAGCGTGCAAGTTCAAGGCTGAGGAGGACAAATGACCGCAGTGTACTGAAGGTACATGAGGATCATGAGGACGACGAAAACGCAGAAATTGGAGTTCGGCAGTAGTGCCATGTTAGGATTATTTCTTGGAATGCATGCCAAGCACCTAATTTCTCTTGCAGAATTATCTCGTGAAGAGATACTAACTATTCTTGATAGAGCCGAGTATTGGGCATCACAGAGTGATGATGAACTTCCAGAGTCTTTAAAGTCTTTAAACAAGCCTATAGTTTGTAATTTATTTTTTGAACCTAGTACTAGGACTAGGTTTTCCTTCGAGGTAGCTGCAAAGAAGCTAAATTTACACGTTCTTAATTTTGATTATAAAAGCTCTAGCTCTCAGAAGGGAGAGACTTTCTATGACACGATTAGAACTTTAGAGTCTATGGGTGTAGGAATAGCGATAGTCCGTTCATCTGAAGAGTATTTACTCTCAGAGATCGCAGATAAAATTAAAACGACGTCTTTAATTAATGCTGGAGCTGGCATTAGTGAGCATCCGACGCAAGCACTTTTGGATTTAATGACTATAAAAAAAGAGTTTGGTAGCTTTGAAGGTTTAAAAGTAAGTATTATCGGTGATGTGAAACACAGTAGAGTGGCGAGGTCTTCTCTGCATGCTTTACAACGATTCGGAGCGAATGTAAGCCTCTGCGGGCCTGATGTTTTTATTCCAGATGCTAATGCTTTTCCTTTTAAAATGAAGGTTCTAAATATAGAAGAAGCTCTTAGTACCGCAGATGTGGTGATGTTATTGAGAATTCAAAACGAAAGGCATAATATTAGCTTAGGTCACTATCGTGATCAGTTCGGCTTAACTTCTACTAGACTAGCTTTAATGCAAGCACATACTAAAATTATGCATCCAGCACCTTTTAATCGAGGTGTTGAGATAGATGATGAGTTGATAGAGTCAGATAGATCTTTAATCTTTAAGCAGGTGGCCAATGGTGTAGCCGTGCGTATGGCAGTATTAGAGAGGGCGATTCGATGAAAAAAATATTTCCAAATGTTGTAGAAAATACTCTTATCGCTGATAATATTTTCAAGTTAGTTCTTGAGGATAATTTTCCGCATGATGAATTTAAACCTGGAAAATTTCTGCACGTGAAATGCTCTAAGGGATTAGATCCTCTTCTGAGAAGACCTATGAGTATATGCGACATTAGTGATGATGAAAGATATCTTACAGTACTTTATCGCAAGGAAGGACGAGGAACTACGTTATTGAGTGAATATCAGACTGGTGAAAAGATTGATATTTTAGCTCCACTCGGGAATAATTTTGAATTACCATCTGAGCTTGAAGCTGATAAAAAAACAGAAGGTGGAGTTCTAGAAAAGAATTTAAGTAAAAGGATATTATTAATCGGTGGCGGCATAGGCGTTCCACCTCTGTACTATTTAGGACGTAAGCTGAAAGCTGCTGGGCATAGCATTATTTCGATATTAGGCTTTAATGCCGCTAAAGATGTATTTTATGAAAATGAGTTTAAGAGTTTAGGTGAAGTGTTTATAACTACCGTAGACGGCAGTTATGGCATGAAAGGCTTTGTGACAGATGCTCTTGCCCGCAGTGTACTCGAAGTACATGAGGATCATGAGGACGACGAAAACGCAGAAATTGAAGATTGCGAGCCGTCCTATGATGTTATGTATAGCTGTGGACCTAAGCCCATGCTAAAAGCTTTGCAGTCTAAGATTAGCCCAGACAAGCTGGCTTATATGTCACTAGAAGAACGTATGGGCTGTGGAGTTGGTGCTTGTCTTGCTTGTGTATGTAATTACAATGAGGGTTTTGAGAGAGATAAAAATTATTCTAGAGTTTGTACTGAAGGCCCTGTTTATAAATTGCATGAAATCAGTCTTTAAGGGAACGACGAAAACGCAGAAATTGAAGATTGGGAGCAGTCACAGAGGGGGACTGCTCCCAATCGTACAAGTTCAAGGCTGAGGAGGACGAATGACCGCAGTGTACTGCGGGTACATGAGGATCATGAGGACGACGAAAACGCAGAAATTGAAGATTGGGAGCAGTCCCATGATAGTGCTGGGAATAGGTACGGGACGCTGTGGTACTCAGGGCTTAATGACTTTTCTTAATTTACAGAAAATTAATACTCTGCATGAAAGCATTTTATTGCCTTGGGATTTTGATTTAGTAAGTTTAAACTCTTTATTAGTGAAGCTCAGTAAAACATCTACTATAGACTATCCTGATGTGGGAGATGTAAATTTTTCTTTATTAAATTATATAGAACCTTTACTAAAGAGTCTTAACACCGAAAATGTAAAAATTGGATCTGAGCAAGAGTATCTCTTTTCTCCTAATACTGCCATTCGGGTGATCTGCTTAAGGCGAGATAGGGCTGAGACTATAAAATCATGGATGAATAATCACAAAAATTTTAATTTTTGGTCTAGTCCTAATCATGAGTGTTTCACTCAGGGATTATATTTAAAAAATGATATACTTGGAGTTTCTTTCCCTAAGTACGATTTAGAAAAAGAAGCTGCCCTTGCTAATTTTTGGGATGATTATTATTTAAAAGCTGCTCAGTTAGAGCTTATTTATCCAGATTCTTTTAAAATTTTTGATATGTCTGAGTTATTTTCAGATACTTCTGTTCAAGAAAAATTATTAGATTTTTTGGAAATTCCCGCAGAGAAACGATTTACTGCCGTTCTTAATAATAAGATAGATAAAAAGGCTAAAGATACTGATTTGGGTTTAGTTTTAGACTTTATCGCGGAGCTACTGTCTGAGGAAGTATTAAAATCAATTTTTAATGATTTTGATGGGGATATTTCCCTTAAGTTTTTGGTTTTTTATAATTTGTTGAAAATTGCTATAGATAAGACTGATGAAGAGATGTTGCCGCTTATTAACTCATCTGAGCGTTTTTTAAATTATCTTCCAGAGATGAGTTTAATTTTTAATAATGATGTAGAAACTATAAACACTTTTCTCACTTTAAATAAAGCTTTTATAAGCTTTTCAAATGAAAAATCTATTAGATATAATTATTTTCCTAAGGTTATAGAGAACTTGAAAAGATTGATTAGCTCAAACTTGCTAAAATGATAAAAGCTCAAAGGTGAATTTTTATGTCCGATGAATTTGTAGGTGTTAAAAAGAATAATATTGATGAATTAAAGCGGAAGTTAAATCAAGAAATGCTTAAAGATGCTGAGACGAGAGAATATATGAAAGACAGTTTAAATCAAGATCCTAGTATGGATTCTTTTGAGTTATCTGAAGAAGTGACTCAGAAGCAGTCCGCGCCTTCAAGCGATAAGGATGCTGCGGCGAGCTTTGATTCGTCTGCTGATGGTAGTTTGCTCGCTAAATATGAAAAATTAAAAAAAGAGTTCGAAGAACTTGATGAAAGCTATAAAAGATTATGGGCAGATCAGCAAAATATGCTTAAGCGTTTTCAAAAAGATAAGGATGATTTACGTAAATATGGCGCTCAGTCGACGATTGAGGCTATACTCCCAGCTATTGATAATTTTGATTTCGCGAAGAAAAGTATAAAGATGGAGACTGCTTTTGAAGAGATTCTTAAGAGCTTTGATATGCTTAAGATGCAGTTCCAGATGTCTTTGCAGGCAATTGGGATAGCTGAGGTTAAAACGGATATGCTCTTTGATCCAGCTCTGCATGAAGCTGTCACGAGTGTACCTTCAATGGAACACCCAGAGGGTACTATCCTTGAAGTGATTAAAGCTGGTTATCAGCTACAAGGAAAAGTTATTCGCCCAGCTTTAGTCGTAGTAGTCGCTAACGCAGAGTAATTGTCTAATTTTAAGTTAATTCTTGAATATAATGGTGCAGGCTTTTCTGGCTCGCAGATTCAGAATGTACGTAAGGATCATGAGGACGACGAAAACGCAGAAATTGAAGATAGCGGGCAATCACAGAGGGGGACTGCTCGCTATCGTACAAGTTCAAGGCTGAGGAGGACGAATGACCGCAGTGTACGGGTAATTTCTAGCGATGCCGAGGATGCGAGCCATGTAAGTGGCTCATATCCGAGCAAGCAGAAATACAAGCTTGATTTATCAAGCTTACATGAGGATCATGAGGACGACGAAAACGCAGAAATTGAAGATAGCGAGCCGTCCCAGAGGACTGTTCAGGGCGAATTAGAAAAAGCTTTAAGTGCCTATTTTCGCTCAAATATCTCTACTAATTTTTCTAGTCGCACAGACGCTGGCGTTCATGCTATCGGGCAAGTAGTAAATTTTCACTTAAGTCAGGACGACGGGAGTGGAATATCTGAGCAATCTTATAATTCCTTCTCGGAGCTGGTTTTATCGAACCCTGATAAATTTTTAATCGGTTTAAATGGTATTTTACCTCATGATATGGCGGTAGCGAAAATTGAACCAGTGGCAGATGATTTCGACGCAAGGTTCTCAGCTATAGCTAGAGAGTATATGTATAAAATATTTATTCGCAAACATAGACCAGTACTGCGTTTAGATAGCTTACTGTGGGTAAAAGAATCTTTAGATTTTAATGCGATGCAGGTTCATGCGCAGAAATTCCTCGGGGAGCATGATTTTAGTGCTTATTATAGAGCTGAAACTTATGCGAAGAACCCTCTCTGTAATGTTATGAAATCTGAAATGGTTCAGGAGAGTGGCATCTGCTTTAAATATTATATTCGTTCGAATCGTTTTTTAAAAAATATGGTGAGGCGTATAGTCGGGGAGCTTATTCAGGTGGGGAAATTAGCGGCTAAGGGTGAGGATGTGAGTAAATTAGAGCCGAATTTTATTTATACTGATGAAAATAAAAAAGAAAGTGGAGCTCTATTTGTTTCTCAGTATGGGCGTGTGAATGCTAAGGCTGAAGCCCCAGAGGGGCTGACTTTAATGAAGGTTTTTTATTAAAAAGATTTTTTTTCTTTAATTTAAAAATACGTATTGACTTTTATTAATATTCTTGTTATCTTTAGTTGTATTATGGTTGAAATTTCAAGAGGTGGCGGAATTGTTCGATATGGTGCTAATCCAACTAGAGGAGATATTATAAGACCTGATTTTAACGAAGAACCGAATGCAAGGATTTTGCTTCGCAAGATAAAAAATCAAGTAAACACAATTAATCTTCTGGAAACTTTAAGAGAGCGTTTAGAAAGAGTCGGAGATGATTTTTTAAATTCTAAAGCTATTAGCAGATTAAGTTCTCACGAGAAAGCATTAGTAGTTAATACAGCTCGAAGAATCTTTAATGAAAAAGAAGCAGCTTCTTTAAATTCACGACAAAAAGAAGCCGTAAATCATTTTTTTTACTCTTTAATTGAAAAATTAGCTTTAAAGCAAACTGGAGAAAGAGCTGAACAGCTGGGTCTAACGACAGTGAGTCCGCGCGATAAACTAGCAGCTGCCTCTAATAGCCAAAACCCTGACGAAAAGTTTCTCAGAGAATTTTCAAATCTTCTAGAAACCACTTATATTAACTATCCTGGATATGGTGAAATCTCAGATGTTGATCAGAGTTTAGCGGAATTATTCGAAGAGGATTTAAATTTAAGACCGGTTGATAAAGCAAAAAATAATAACCCTTTACAGGAGATTTTGATAAGAACATTAAGAGTGGCAGATGATCATTTTAAATGTGAAAAAGATCATAATGAGCAACCCTTTAGCCAGATTCTCAAAATAGGTGATTCTTCAATTAAAGGTAAAGATCGTGATGGTCAAAGTCGTTATGAAGAGCTTGGTGGTCTAGGTGATGAGGCAAATGGCATAACTTTAGAAAGGGGTTTTGCAGAAGCATTAGAAAAGCTTTTAAATACTTATCAAATTGTGTCGCCAGCACAGCAATTCATAAACACTGATTATCCATATTTAAATACTCTCGCTTTGGAGACAGCCGCATATAAAACTCGAAACCCTTTATAACCCACTATAATACTATTTCCCATGGTTGATGAAATTCATAATGTTATTGACTTTTCAAAATGGAGAGCTAGCAAAGCTTCAAGAAATACGGTTAGCTCTCCTAATTCCTCCGACGATCAGCGCCTTCAACAGATAGCTCAAGATATTTTTGATCGTATGACTCAGGCTGCTACAGCTTTAGTTAGAAATAATAGCTCCGAAAATGTCCAAAAACTTGAGCAAGCAGCAAATTCTTTACTGCGTCGTGAAATGTCGTTAGAGGATAAATTTGCAATATTGGGTTACTTATGTAGTTTATCTCCAAAGCGATCAGAATTAATACATTCAGAAAATGATTGGATGATGAATCCTAAACAAGAAGCTGATTTATACATTTTTAATCAATTATCAGCTCTTCGGGTGAAATTAGAGCTTCTTAGTTGGCAAGACGAGGAAGCTTCTTTACATGAATTACATAAAGCTCCTAGTGAGGGGCATCCAGCTTGGAGTGATCAACTGTTTGCGCTATTAACTAAAACTGCAATTCCAGACTGTGACAGGGTAATGATATATGATGATCTCGCGGGTCTTTATAGCCATCATCTTAATATGTTTAAGCTGCATACTCAACAGGAACCATCTTGGGATATCGTTCAATTAGCTACTTTTGTGCTGGATATAGCTGATGAAGAATTTAGACAGGAAAAAGAATATGATGAAACAAAAGCAGTACAGTCTCAGAGGCCACAATCAGAGATAACTCTAAATGATTTACAACCAGCTTCTCTAGATCTTTTCAGGCAAAGGAGGCTATCAAGGGAAAAATATAGTACCGATTCAGGGATAATTTTAAGGAATGATTTTAAAGCAAATTTTCTACAATGGATGGATAATAATCTTGAAGATTTTCACCAAGAGGGATTGAGTGGGTCTCCTGAAGAAATATTTAGTAAACTTTGCGTTTCTGCCAAAGAAGGGCAAGCCCTAAGGCTATCCCGATAGCAGATATAAGACTAGCTGCTTTTATCGGTCCTATGTATAAACTATCAGTACGAAGCTGTTCTATAAAAATTCGTCCTAGAGAATAAAGTATAAAATACAATCCTATACACTGTTTACTCTCTAGTTTCTTGTGAGTATTTATTAGAATGCTGAAGCTGATTAGGTTCCAGATCATTTCATATAAAAAAGTGGGATGATGATATTTACCAGTGTGGCTGATATATAATGCCCAAGGCAAACTCGTTACCGAGCCGAAAGCCTCTTCGTTAAAGAAGTTCCCCCATCTGCCGATAGCTTGCCCGAGTGGGGCTGTAATCGCCAAGGCACTTAGCTGCAAGCTGTAGTAGCTAGCTTGAGATACAGCTACATTCTCGGACTGCTCGCCATCTTCAATTTCCGCATTTTCGTTATCCTCTGGATTATTTTTTTTCGATCTCTGAAAAAAATAACTATAAATCCAAGTTCCTAATATCCCTCCAATAAGACCACCCTGTATGCTCTGCCCACCAAGCCAGATCTGATAAGACTCTAGAGGATGCTCCCAAAAATAACTTATATTTAATAGGACAAACCAGGCTCTAGCACCGATAATCCCAGTAACGACCGCGACTAAAGCAAAATTAGAAAAATCATCGAAAGAGACACTAAGGTTCTTCTTTAATGCTCTTTCCTTCAGGACACTAGCACCAGCATAAATGGCAGTCAGGCAGCCAAGAGCCGTCATTAGACCATACCAGCGAATCTGTGTAACACCGAAGTCAAATAATATAGGTCCAGGAGATGAGAAAAGAAGAGGCATCGAAATATATTTTAAGCGGTATTGAAAAAAAATGTTGAACTTAAGGTAAAAAGTAGAGATTACTGCAGAACAGTCTCACTCTACAGGCGAACTAGAATTAAGATCATAAATCCCTTTATCTGGAAAAAGCAGAACCTTAAATGTTTTAAGAATAATCCATATATCCAGAACTACATTATGATGCTCTGCATACCAAGTATCTAGCTCCATACGCTTTTCATAAGGAATTGAGTTTCTGCCATTAACTTGTGTCCAGCCGGTAATACCCGGTTTTACTGCTAGTTTTAACTTTTCTTTTTCAGAAAAATGTTTTACTTGTACTGGCAGAGCGGGTCTCGGACCGACTATACTCATCTCACCTTTTAAAACATTAAGTATCTGCGGCAGTTCGTCTAAGCTAGTTTTACGTAGTATTTTTCCGATGGCAGTTATGCGATCATCATCGGCACTTTCAGCGAGTCTATTCGGGTCTGCATTTAAGACCATAGTCCTAAATTTATAGCACTGAAATTCTTTAAAATCTTTTCCTACTCTAGTGTGTATATAGAGTGCTGAACCACTGCCATCTTTTTTAATTAATAGAAAAATTAATATAAGTAATGGGCTGAAGATGATAATAGCTGAAAGGCTTAAAAATATATCTAAAAGCCTTTTAAGAATGCTGTTTATTTTATTTATAAAAGTATTCTGTTTCGCTAGGTTTAGCGCATTATCGAATTTAGATGCTGTACCGTTTGAGGAAATGGCGTTGCTTCCTTTTTACCTTGCTTGAGAAATTTATCTATTTCTCCTTTGAGGTTTATTGATTTATCTATATTAGCATTTGAACCTTTTTCGTAAGCACCGATATTAATCAAATCTTCATTCTCTTTGTAGGTAGACATTAGGTTACGCATATTAGCTGCTGAGGCTTGATGCTGCTCGTCTGTGATTTCTGTAAAAAGCCTGCTTATACTACCGAGTACATCTATCGCTGGGAAATGATTTCGCTCTGCGATTCTTCTTGAAAGCCATATGTGACCATCGAGTACACCCCTTACGGTATCGGCTATCGGTTCATTTACGTCATCACCTTCTACTAATACTGCATAAACAGCTGTGATAGAGCCAAGCTGTGATTTACCAGCCCTCTCCAATACCCTTGGTATCATAGAAAATACGCTAGGCGTGTAACCTTTCATCGTAGGAGGCTCTCCTACTGCTAGACCCACATCCCTTGCAGCCATCGCCGTACGAGTCATACTATCTACCATGAGTAGTACGTTCTTGCCTTTATCTCTAAAATATTCAGCGATAGTAGTCGCTGTAAATAAGCATTTCATACGCATCATAGCTGGCCTATCACCTGTAGCGATTACGCAGACTGATCTTTTCAGCCCTTCTTCACCTAAGCTTTCTTCCAGAAAATCCTGTACCTCACGACCACGCTCCCCTACTAGGCAGATCACGTTAATGTCAGCAGAGCAGTATCTAGCGAGCATCCCCATAGTCGTACTTTTACCTACACCAGACCCAGCGAAAAGTCCGACACGCTGTCCTACTCCTAAAGTCAGAAGACCGTCTATTGCTCTTACACCAGTAGAAAAGACATCATGGATTCTAGGTCTGCCAAAAGAATCTGGGGCTGGTTGTTCGATATCTCTATATTCTTCATAAACTGGTACTGGCTTGTGATCCATTGGTACACCTATCGCATCTATAACCCTGCCGAGTAATTGTTCTGTAAGACCGACTTGTAATGTATGACCGCTAGGATAGACACTGCATCCTTGGCTGATACCTTTACCATCCTCTAAGCAGAGCATTAATGCTGTAGTACCTCTGAAACCTACTACTTCACAGAGTTTGCTGTCGCCATTTTCTGTAACTATGCTGCACAACTCTCCTATAGTAGATCCGGGGAGTTGAGCCTCTAATAAAAGTCCGACTACTTTACTCACATAGCCATGCCATTTTCTCGTCTCTTTAAGATGCTCTAGAGCTTTATCGCAGCGGCTAATAATATTACTCTGAATATGTTCTTTAAAAGCAGAGAGATCCATATTTAAGTATTATGCCCGATATTCATAGAACCATAGCTGAAGCTTGAATTTGCAGGTTTGCGAAAGTCCAGCGACCTGAATCTTTAACAAAAATTAAAGATTTACATGATTGCTTAAAACTCTTGTCGTAATACATAATGATATGAATGAAAGAGTGTCTGTACGCATTCCGCGGGATTAGCGAAGTCGCTAAGGATGTGATGAAAATTTTTGTTTCTCATCACGGACTCTCAGGTGTAGAGGTTAAATAATTTATTGATGCCCTTAGAGTCCGCTACTCTAAATAAACCTAATTTTAATGGTCAGCCTATTTTAGTGGTTTCTGAACGAAATTCCGGACCAGAAATTCAAGCTCAGAGTGAAAAACAGTCAAAACTTTCTTTAGAAGCTGAACGAGAGCTTATGAGCCAAGTCGCTAAGCCCATGACTGGGATTGACGTTCTTGAAAACTTTTTAAGAGATAAATCTTTAAATACTGCTGCTGATTTTATATTAAACGTATCTGACGCCCATAACCCGGTAAGAAAAATAGTTTCTAACTGGCTAAATGGAGCCACTGCGGCGATTAACATGGGAGTTGAGTTTTCTAAGCTTAAAGGTAATAAAACTGGAAGCTTAGTTGGGCAGGCTGCTTATAGGAGTTTTTTATTATTAAACTGCGGTCTTGGGACACTGACTGGTCTTAAGCAGAACAGGGGGCTAATGGCTTTAGCTAATGCTGTTGATATTCCTTTTGCTTTTTTACCAGTTAAATGGATATATTCTGCTCGTAGACTCTATGCAGGTTTAATGGAGTTAGATAATGCTGCTGTAAAATCTAGTAACTCTCTATTAAAACCAGAAAAAGGTAAGCCTTTTAATTCATTTGGTGATTCATTTAAAGTAGTTTTTGAGAGAATGAAAGAATTACCAGCTGAGATTGGTGGAGATATTTCTAAAATAATGAGCGATACATCACGCTCTGCGATTGAAAAAACGAGATCTATCTTTTCTGATGTTTTATTAAATAACCAAAAAGGTGTAATGGGCTTTATCGGTGCTAGTGGCTCACTAAGTGGTTTATTACTAAATGCTACAGGAATGCATGGTGCTGGTAAGATTGTTGGTGATATTGTTGGGATGACTGGTCTTGTTTTAGATCGTGCTAGTTTACAGAATTTAGAGAAGGGACGTTTCTTTAACTGGCTTTCTGGAGTTTTCTTTGGGATGGGAGCTGTTGGAGATTTAACTGGTGAAACTCACTTGCAGATGGGGTCAGATGCTTTAGCTAAGATATTTACTCAAGTATCTAATATTAGAAATGAGGTGCAGAGAAACGATTTGGAATCTATTGCTAATCCTTTCAAAAATCCTGCTAAGTTTATCACTCAAGCTTCATCTAAGCTTGCAGAAGAGTTTTTATTTAAAAAGGATGTGCAATTAAAACAACTCATCAGTGAGAGCTTCTTGATGTAATCTCTTGATAGGGATTAAACTTCAGGGAAATATTTAATATGACCGCCATCAATAGTAACGATAGCTTTCTTACCATCTTTAGGCTTAGTTCTGCCTTTAACACTTCTTCTTGAAGAACCAAACATCTTAGCGATATTTATTTTTTTAACTTTAACGTCTGGGAAAAGCTCTTCGATAGCTTCTTTGATCTGAAATTTATTTGCATGAGCGTCTACTTCAAAAGTAAATTTACTCATTTCAGACATATTAGTAGACTTCTCAGTAATGATAGGTCTTTTGATTATATAAACTGCTTTACTAGATTTTAATGCCATGATTTAAATTCCTTACTTAGCCTCAACCCCTACAAACATCTGGAAGCGCTCTTCAGCTTCCTTCAGTGCTTTATTCGTGATGAGAATTTTCTCTGCTTTAAGCATATCAACTACGTTTAAACGATCAGAAGTAATAAATTTCACTCTAGCAATGTTCCCAGAAGCTCTTTTTAATAAATCTAAATTTACTGCATTCGTTTCTACTACGATTAAAAGTCCAGTATTATTAAGACCTAAAGCAGTTAGGATCTGAAGCATCTCTTTAGTTTTACCTTCTTGGATTTCTAAAGTTTCTAATGCTACTAAATTTCCTTTATTGATAACTTGAAGAAGAGCAGATAGAACAGCTTTCTTACTAGCTTTTTTATTTAAATTCTTAATGTAATTCTCTCTACCAGTAGGTCCGAACATGACACCGCCGCCTCTCCATAGAGGTGAATTCGAGCTACCAGCTCTTGCTCTACCAGTACCTTTCTGTTTCCAAGGCTTAGCTCCACCACCACGTACTTCTGCTCTAGTTTTACATTTGGCATGAGCACTTCTTTCATTTGCTTGCTGTCTAACTGCTGCTAAATATATTAAGTGCTTATTAGGCTCTATACTAAGCAGGCTAGAATCGAAATCCGCTGTGTTTTTAGTTTCTTTACCGTTTTGATCTAATAGTTTTATTGAGGACATGACTGATTACCTTGAATTTTATACAAGACTAAATATTATAACACTTAGAGAAAGAGATTCTCTTTGAATTTATTAAGACTTTCTAGAAGTTCCTTAACGATATCATCGTCCCATGAATCTCCTCTATCAAGCTTTTCTTTAAGTGCTTTATGATTAGCTGCGAAATACTCGAACCAGCCTTTCTTGAATTCTGTGATTTTCGTATCATCGATGCTGTCCAGAATGCCTTGTCCAGCAGCAAATATCAAAGAAACTTCCTCGCCTACTGTAAGCGGAGAGAATTCATCTTGAATTAGAACTTTTACTGATTTTCTACCACGAGTGATCTGTCTCTGTGTCGCTGGATCTAAGTCTGAAGCGAACTGTGCGAAAGCTTCAAGCTCTTTAAATTGAGCTAGTTCAAGCCTAAGCTTACCAGCTACTTTTTTCATAGCTTTAGTTTGTGCTGCACCACCTACTCTAGATACAGATAGACCTACGTTAATCGCTGGTCTTACACCAGAGTTAAATAGGCCAGTATCTAGGAATATCTGTCCATCAGTAATGGAAATTACGTTAGTCGGGATATAAGCAGATACGTCACCAGCCTGTGTTTCGATAATCGGCAAAGCCGTTATAGAACCAGCTCCCTCAGCATCAGAAAGCTTACAAGCTCTTTCAAGTAATCTTGAATGGATATAGAATACATCACCTGGATAAGCTTCACGACCTGGTGGTCTTCTTAGAAGAAGAGACATAGCTCTGTAGGCCCAAGCGTGTCTAGTAAGATCATCATAAATGCAAAGAACATGCTTACCTTGTGCTAGAAAGTACTCTGCAATAGCTACACCAGCATATGGTGCTAAAAACTGTAGGGCAGAACTATCTGTAGAACCCGCGTGAACTACGACTGTGTAAGCCATAGCACCAGCATCTTCTAATTTTTTAACTGTTCTTGCAACGGAACCCTGTCTTTGGCCGATAGATACATAAACACAGATAGGTCTATCTGCGTCTGGAACATTTTTCTGATTTAAAATAGTATCTAATGCGATAGCTGTTTTACCAGTCTGCCTGTCGCCAATGATAAGTTCTCTTTGACCTCTGCCGATAGGGATCATAGCGTCTATAGAGGTAATACCCGTCTGAAGTGGCTCGTGGACTGATTTACGTTTAACTATCCCCGGAGCTATTTTCTCTAGTGGCATAAATTTATCTATGTGATACTGTTGCTTAGCATCAAGTACTTTTCCTAATGGATCTACTACTCTGCCTAGAATTTCATGGCTAACACCTATAGAAGCTAATTTACCTGTGGATTTAACTTGAGTACCTTCTTTAATACCCTCACCTTGACCGAGAAGAACGACACCTACGTTATCTTCTTCTAAGTTAATAACCATGCCGTTAGTACCGTCATCGAATTCTACTAGTTCACCATTAACAGCGGTACTCAGTCCATAGATTCTAGTAATACCATCACCAGCACTGAGAACAGAACCTACGTTATGTGAGATCTGTGTGTCAGGGAAGTTCTGGATTTGTTGTTTGATAATTTGGGTAATTTCTTCGGGTTTGATAGCCATAGGGTAGTTTCCTTATATAAAATCAGTAGTAATGTTAGCAAATTTATTTTGAAATATTGAAAAAACTCACTTTCTGTTAATATCGAAGATTAGATGTTTAAAAAAATGAGATTTTCAATACCCTTTTCTTTGGCTTTGATTCTCTTTCTTGGGCTCTCAGTCAGTGCTGATTTTGATAAAAAATGGATTAAAGTTAGCCAAAAAGATTCTAAACACACTGAAGTCGCAACTGAAATGTTGATGAGAAAATGCAAGGATTGCCATACTTCTCACACTGAGTACCCTTTTTACTATAATCTTCCGTTTATAAAAGATTTAATAGATCAAGATATAAAGAAAGGTTTAGCTTACTTTAATATGGAAATCGAAGTTTTTAATAAAGAGTTCGATTCGGAAATCAGTTCTACTTCCCTAAATAAGATAAAAAGTGTCTTAGAGAATGGCTCTATGCCACCACTCCAGTATAAACTTATGCACTGGGATTCTCACTTTAGTGATACTGAGAAGAAGATAGTTACGACTTGGATTAAGGATCTTAGTAATAGTGACTTTATTCCTATCCCAAGTAAAGAAGATATGGAATTAGACGAGAATTTAGTGCTTCTTGGAGAGAAACTTTTTAGTGATACTAGGTTGTCACGTGATAACACTATATCCTGTGCCTCTTGCCATGATTTAGCTAAGGGTGGCACTGATCAAATGCAGTTCTCAACAGGTGTTGCTGGTGGTCATGGACGTATTAATTCTCCTACTGTATTTAATTCTGTTTTCAATATTAAGCAATTTTGGGATGGACGAGCAGAGGATTTAATCGCACAAGCTAGCGGGCCAGTGCATAATCCACTGGAGATGGGTTCTAATTGGGATGAAGTTGTGGCTAAATTAAGTGCTGATGCTGATTACATAGTCCTGTTTGAGAGTGCCTTTGGCTCACAAGAGATTACTGGAGAGAAAGTAGCAGCTGCCATTGCTGAATTTGAAAAATCACTAGTTACCCCAGATAATAAGTTCGATTTATATCTGAAGGGTAATGATTACGCACTTTCTGATAAAGAGAAGCAAGGATTCGAATTATTTAAAAAATATAATTGTAATAATTGTCACCTAGGAGTCTCGGTAGGAGCGAATTCTTTTCAGAAAATGGGCGTCTATAAAGATTATTTTGCAGATAGGGCTGCAGGGCTTAATGGTTTAAAACAGATGCCCCTTGCGAAGGAAGATTTAGGTAGATTTAATGTAACTAGGGCTGAAGTTGATAGGCATGTATTTAAAGTTCCGACTTTAAGAAATATTAAGAAAACTTTTCCTTATTTGCATGATGGGACTATTCGAAGTCTATCTAGAACTGTAGAAATTATGGGTGAATATCAAGTCGGGAAAACTATTCCGAAGGAAGATGTGACCAAGATAGTACTTTTCTTGAAAACCCTTTAAGGCACTATTGCCGAACTCCAATTTCTGCGTTTTCGTCGTCTTCATGATCCTCAGCCTTGAACTTGTACGTTTGGCAGCAGTGCCACTGTATTTTTCTAAACATTTAGAAGCCTATCTAAGCTAAAATAATACGTATGACAGCAGAACTAGAATTATTAATGCCTGGTGGCAGCTTTGAGAAAGTGCGTTATGCACTAGCTTTTGGTGCTGATGCCGTTTATGTTGGTGTACCACGTTACAGTCTAAGAGCTAGAGAAAATGATTTTTTTGACATAGACCTAGTGCAGGAGACTGTTGATTATGTACATAAACAAGGTAAAAAAGTTTATTTAACCTGTAATATTTATGCACATAACAATAAAATAAAAGGTTTTATGGAAGCTATGAAGGAAATGATGGACTGTAAGCCAGATGCCTTCATTATGACTGATCCTGGTCTTATCGCTGAGACTAAAGAGCATTTCCCTGAAGCAGTTATTCATTTATCTACTCAGGCTAATAATACGAACTGGGCTCAGGTTAAATTCTGGAAAAACTATGGAGTGCAGAGGGTTATTCTTGCACGTGAACTTAATGTCCAGGAAATTAAAGAAATACATGAACACGTGCCAGATATTGAGCTTGAAGCTTTCGTTCATGGTTCCATCTGTATGGCCTATTCAGGTCGCTGCTTACTTTCTAATTACTTAAGTTACAGAGATGCTAATCAAGGAACTTGCTCACATAGCTGTAGATGGGGGTTTAAAGTCTATGCTAATGACGATAAAGAAAGATATGAAAAACAGGGCCATTTTGATGATGTTATTACAGAGTATGTGCCACTTGAAGGTGATTTTTATTTAGAAGAAGGTCAGCGTAAAGGTGAATTTATGAATATAGATGAAGATGAGTATGGTACCTATATTATGAACTCAAAAGATCTCTGTGCGGTAGATTACATGAAAGACCTTATGGATGCTGGGATAATTAGTTTTAAAGTCGAAGGGCGAAATAAGACTGAGTATTACGCTAGTATCGTAGCGAGAGCTTATAAGCGTGCTTTAGATAAACTAAAGACTGGAGCCGTCTTAACAGAACAGGATAGAAGAGAGATTCTCGATGAGCTTTCTACTACTGCTAATCGTGGTTTTATTCCAGGTTTCTATGCTCGAAACGCTAACGCTAAAGCTCAAGAGTTGGAAAAAGATACATGCATACAGACTCATCTTTATGCTGCTAGATTAGTATCTTATGATAAAGCCTCTCAGGTAGCTGAACTTGAAATTAAGAACCGTATAGATAAAGGGGATACTCTTACTGTTATTACTCCTAATCAGCAGTTTGATTTTAATTTAGACGAGGCTTATTATAAAGGGCATCCAGATTATCTTCCAGAAGATGTAAATGCTAATCAAGTTAAGCTAACAGAGCATCTTCATGGTGGCGGTGAAAATGCCTTTGTTAAAATTCCCGTGGCTTTAACGGAGGGCTTTGAACATGCGATATTCCGTATGCCTTATAAAGACCCAGTGAGTTTAAAACAGAGATCAGAAACGTCTTTAGTGTAGGAGACTTCTCTTTTGTTTATAAAAAATTCGATTAATTAAAGAGACCCTGCACAACCATTAGATAAAGATGTTAGAATAATTTCATTTTCTGCGTTTTCCTTGTCCTCTTAAAACCGCTGCTTCTTAAAATTAAATATAAAACTAAAAATAAGCCAAATAGCAGCTATAGAGCCAATTATAACTAGGTAACTTATACCTACTTCATAACCGACTTCAAAGCAGCCTAAGCCTCCACAAAAAAGACTCAAAGAGTAAATTAAGTAATTTATTTGCTTATGTGAAAGTCCTAAATTCTCTAGCTGGTGATGTAGGTGTTCTGAGTCTGGCTTTAAGATATCTTTTTTATTTAGAGATCGCCTTATTATAGTATAGAAGCAGTCTAGTAGCGGCAATGCGAAGATTAAAATAAGTAATGGCGTTATAATCGCAACTGTGATTTTTTTTGCAAGACCGAGACAGGAAAGGGAAGCAAGGACGAAGCCGAGAAGATATGAACCGTTATCGCCGAGAAACATTCTAGCGGGATGAAAGTTGTAACGTAGAAAGCCTAAGCTCGCTCCAGCTAAGGTGGCAGCAAGTAGGGCTGCGTCTGGTCTATAAAGGAGTGGACTTAAGCTAATAGCCCAAATCGCTACTGCTGAAATGACACTTACTCCAGCTGCTAATCCATCTATGCCATCTATTAAATTTATGGCGTTACTGATAAGCACGAGGAAAGCCACTGTGATTAAAAAACTGGAAATGGCACCAAGCTTTATGTGTGGGCTCAGGCTGTGATCGAAATAATAGAGAGGGTTTGCGAGGAATTTAATTTTCAAACCTAGTAGTGAAGTAATAGAAGCCGCTGAAACTTGTCCAAGAAGTTTCGTTAGGCAGGGTAGTGGTTTTATATCATCAAGTAAGCCGATTAAGAAAATCATGGTACTGCCAGTGATTATCGCTTCTAGCTCTAAATGCTTAATACCTGCAGGGGTAAATCTGCCATAGACTATTATAAAAATAACTACAGTAACTGCGGTTGAAATTAATATAGATAATCCACCTAATCTCGGCGTGGAGAGCGTTTTCATTTTATCTCCTACGTTTGAGTAGTAGCGCCCAGATTCTAATTCTTTTCTTGTAGTAAAGCCAGCCCTTTCTTTGATGATAGGGGTAAGTATATAAGACAAAAATAAAGCGATGATAAAAGCTAATGGTTGAGCTTGGCTCAGATCCACGAAGGTGCTGAATTCATTAAACGGTATATTCAAGTTCGCTTATTACTTCTTTAATAGTTTTTAGGCAATATTCAAGAGCAGAGACGCTAATTGTATATGGTGGCATAAAGTAAAGAGTATTTCCAAGTGGTCTTAGTAGTATTCCTTTACTTAAAAATTTTTGATATAGCATCGGTCCAAACTCATCAAAATAATTACTTTCTTTCTGAGTCTCGAGCTCAACTACAGCCACTGCTCCCATTATCCTAATATTTCTGACTAGTGGGTGTAGAAGCAGATCTGGCGTTTTTAAAGCTTGGATCATTTTTGAATTAATGAACTTTACATCGTCTAATCGCTTTTCTTTAGTATATAAATCGAAACTTGCTATACCAGCGGTGCAGGCAAGGGGGTTCGCTGTATAAGAATGACCATGAAAAAAGGCTTTTAGGCGAGAGTCTGAGTAAAATGCTTCATAGATTTCATCGGTACAGAAGGTTAAGCCCATAGGCAAATAACCACCCGTGAGTGCCTTCGATAAGCAGATTATATCTGGTACTATAATCGCTTCTTTACAGGCAAAATCATCACCAGTCCTGCCAAAGCCAGTAAACACCTCATCTGCTATTAATAAAACATTATTTTCACGGCTAAGTTTTCTTAGTGATCTTAAGAATTCTACGCTGTGAAATTTCATTCCACCAGATCCCTGTATTAAAGGCTCTATGATAATAGATGAAAATTTATTAGGGTGTAATTCTAGTAATTTCTCTATCTCTTTTATACTTTGTTTACCAGCTTTTTCTATTTCTTTTTCGATAAAAAGCTCATGCTCAGCGATGCTCAGGTTTTTATCTCTGCGCCCAAAATTCGGAGCTGGAGAACTAACGAAATCTACTGGAAACATCAGGCTTTTAAAAGCCGAATTCATAAATGTACCACTTGTGGACATGCCACCTACAGTATCACCGTGATAACTATCTTTAAATGCGATAATGCGCTTTTTATTTTCACAATTTTGGTTATGCCAGAACTGAGTCGCCATTTTAATAGCGACTTCTACTGAAGTCGAACCATTATCAGAAAAAAAAGCACGGTTTAATGTAGGGGCAGTATCGTGAAGATTCGTCATATCTACGCGAGGTAAAATTCTTCGAACACGGTCTACTAGCTCAATAGCTGGTTCATGTGTAAAACCTGCGAACATAACGTGTTCTAATTTATCGATCTGCTCTTTAATTTTTTCATTAATATATTTATTACAGTGACCATGTATATTTACCCACCACGAAGATACACCATCGATTAATTGAGTTTCTTTGCCCGTTTCGTCTATGACGTTAAGCATCTCATTCCTAGCACTTTTGACTAGAAATTTAGTCGGGTAAAGCTTTTCCTGTGTAAAGGGGTGCCAAATATTGGAGTGATCTATTGAAAAAAGCTGATTATTAGTTTTAGTATGAAATTCAGCTAAGCTTTGCATGATTATAATTTTAACTTATCCTTAGAGAAGTAAGCTATTCAATTAAGCTTACTTCTTGGCACTGTTGCCGAACTCCAATTATTCGACATTGATTAAATTATCTACTCTAGTTACACCAAGTATTAATAGTATTTGTCTTTGTTTGTGCCGCTTGGACAGTATTTATGCTGCTCATTGCTGTAAATGCAATAATAGCGAGGTTTATTTTTTCATTTTAACTCCTTTTGTTATTTATGAAATTTATTTAGTATGAATTTTTAATTTGCGCTTTAATGATTATAGTATAAATTATTTGAATGCAAATTATTAATAGGTGCTTTTGGTGCCAGAGATTTGATCTTTTTAATTTCTTCCATATTGGGTGAGTCTAATCCTAGCAATATATAGTAATTTCTATTAAAATTATTTTTGCAGAAGGAATATCTTGAATTGTCAAAAACTGAAAAAGACCTAGGTCTTAAAATATTAATGGATCTTAGGAGGATCACGCGTGCGATAGATCTTAATTCTAAAAAACTATCTTCTGAGACCAGTCTAACAGCACCGCAGGTAGTATCTTTAATTGCAGTTTATCATCACGGGGTACTCACTTTAGCAGAGATAGCAGAACAAGTGCATTTAAGCTCTAGTACGATGGTTGGCATTATAGACAGGCTTGAAGCTAAAAATTTAGTAATAAGGGAAAGATCTAAAACTGATAGAAGACAGGTGCTTATTCGTATCACAGATGAAGGTCAGAAAATGGCGAAGAAATCACCATTACCTTTACAGGAAGAGCTTATTAAATCACTCAGCAAGCTACCAGAAGCACAGCAGAGAAATTTAGCTAAAGCTTTAGAGTTATTAGTGAAAATGCTTGATTTTAAAGATAGTTAAGCGAGATCTTTTGATGATAATTCTAGCTTAACTAAATGCTTAACACCATCATTAACTACCCCATCCCCTATGATAATTTCCCCATCCAGCTCAATCGTCCTTCTCTCGCTTGAAACTATATTCTGTGTATCTGTCTCCAGTACATGCTTTAATGACGTCTGTTTATTGTGAACAGTAATTTCATAACTACTAGATTCATGCTGGTAGTAAATAGTAAAACCATCCCAGTAGTCTGGAATACAGGGATTAAGTTTTAAAATATTATTTTCGACTGTAAGACCAAGAATCCATTCGATACCAGCTTTATACATCCAAGCCGCTGAGCCAGTGTACCAGCTCCAGTCACCGCGGCCAGTATGTGGTGCTTCTGAATATACATCTCCAGCCATTACATAAGGCTCAAGTTTATATTTATGGGCGCCTAATCGCGTATTGCTGTGATTGATTGGATTTAACATGCTGAAACATTCATGAGCTTTTTTCGCATTACGGCACTGTTGCTTAATTAAAATCACAGAAAGGAGTTAATGGGAAATGAGGAAAAAGGCTTCAAGTATTGAGTTTGCAGCTCATTAGATTTAATGTTTTATTGATAAGTCAGTAAAAGAGAGGGTTTCAGGCGCAAATATTCCAAATTAGGATACACGTATCCCTAAGAAGCTGAGATGGTCATATATATTTACAAGGGTTTTAAGATTTTGGGATATAGCGTCAAGTGTTTGGTGGAAAGTAACTTTAGTTAGTCCTCTAAAATATCTGACAGATTGATCTGCATAATGAAAAAGTCCTTCGAAAGGCGATCTTCTTTTAGTTAGCCATAAATCAAGGTTTTTATTTTTATCTTTGCGATTATTTTTTTTAATAACACCAGAATGAAGCTCTTTATCTGAAAGTGCTTGAAGGAAGTCAGCGGTATCGTAGCCTTTATCTGCAAATATCATTCCAAGCGGCGAAAGTACTTTTACCCCAAGCTGTGCATCAGTAAGATTGGCTGGGGAAACATCTATTCCAGTAATCATCCCGTGTTTCATATCTACAGCCTGAGTTCTTTTGTAGCCGTACCAAAATTTAGAACCGTCTTTACAGCCAATCTTTGCATAAGGGTCTGCAGAATATTTTTCAATATTTGAATTATTAAGAGTTTTCTGTTTATCTTCTATAGCTTTATCTCGAGCTTCCCAGATATTAGATTTACTCACTACTGCTGTAGCATCAATGAAGGTAAATGTATCTGAAATTATATTTTGTTTTCTTATGTTCTGTTAGGCGAAATCCACAAAAATATTTTGCACAAACATTTTCTTTAAGAAATCTTTCCATCTCTCTGTCTGAATGATTTTCAGCTTGCTGCAAAACTAACATTTTCAAAGCAGATTCTACGGGATATGCTTTTTTCCCTGAATTGCTTGAATAAATCGATTTAATTCCCTTTGCTAATGACTCAAAATCTACTAGTTTTAATAGTTTCCTATATGCATGATCTTTTGGAACTAAATTCTCTAAAAGCTCCGAATGAAAATCTAATTGAAAAGACTCGTTACTAAACATACCTTTATCTATTTTAATATCAAAACATACTCCTGCAAAGACTCTTAATGTAAATGCCTATCGGTATTTACTCGTTGGGATTGGCAACAGTCTCCTAATAAAATTTTGTGTGAAATCCCTGCGTGGTACTCAATTTAGAATTTGGGCTGTTGCTTAACTTATTTTTAACTTTTGCTTGATATATTCTCTTGAGAGTTGTCCAAGGGGTATCCTAATGTCTAAATCTCTTTCTAATGTAAATATTAATAAACCATTTACGCAAGATAATGCTAGAACTGGTAAGGGCGAGAATACTGCTGATCAGGCTTCAAGAAAAGATACTTCGAAACGTGCTTCTGCAGTGAGAGACTCGATCATTAATAACAATAATAGTAAAAACTCGACTATTTATGCAGGCAGAGGCGATGATGTAATTAATAACAACAATAGTGAAAACTCGACTATTTACGCAGGCAGAGGCGATGATGTAATTAATAACAACAATAGTGAAAACGAGACTATTTATGCAGGCAGAGGCGATGATGTAATTAATAATAACAATAGTGAAAACTCGACTATTTATGCAGGCAGAGGCGATGATGTAATTAATACGGATACTTTAGGAAGTAATACTATTAAGGCTGGTCGAGGCGATGATGTTGTCAATGTATCAGTAGAGATGGGGTCAAGAACTAATCCTAATGGAACTTTGACTATAAACGGTGGTGCTGGTCATGATAAAGTCATTCTCTCGGGGAAAAGGGAAGATTATGAGATTGATAAAAAAGGTAATTATGTCCATATCGATACAGGTTCTCGAATTAAGATTAATGATGATGTAGAAGAAGTCAAGTTCCAAGAAGCAAGTACAAACAATTCAGCGAGTACTACTAGTCGAACCAATCAGGGTAAGATAAAGGCTTTGCAGCAAGGTCTGGATAAATATTTTGATGTTTTAAATACGTCGGCGGGCGAAGCCACTTTAATACAAGATCCAGATGCTCTGACTGCGGCAAGACAGAATGCTGAGTTTACTAAACAATATAAATCAGATTTTACTAATGTTTGGGATAAAAACAAAGATGGTAGTTTAGATACTACCGAGGTCACTCAATTTGGGTGGAAAGCTGAGGATTGGAATAAACATGTACTTAAGCATGATAAGAGTGGTGATGGGAAATTAAATTTTGATGAACTTCTAGGTGTTTGGAGGGAGTTTGATACGGATAAGAGTGGTAAATTGGAAGGCACTGCTACCACTGGCGAGATGGGAGTTTACGTGCGCGGTGATTATAAGAAAATCTCTTCACAAGATCCAGATGCTCTGACTGCGGCAAGACAGAATGCTGAGTTTACTAAACAATATAAATCAGATTTTACTAAAGTTTGGGATAAAAACAAAGATGGTAGTTTAAATACTACCGAGGTCACTTCATTTGGGTGGAAAGCTGAGGATTGGAATAAACATGTACTTGAGCACGATAAGAGTGGTGATGGGAAATTAAATTTTGATGAACTTCTAGGTGTTTGGAGAGAGTTTGATACTGATAAGAGTGGTAAATTGGAAGGTGTATTTGGAAAGGATGCCACTACTACCACTGGCGAGATGGGAGTTTACTGGCGCGGTGATTATGATAGTACAATGTCGCTCACATCAAGGCTTGATAAAATGGGCAATGAACTTAAAAAAATTGGTCCCATAAAAATGAATTACGATGATTTCGTTGGTGCAAATGAAGGCGCATTTTCTCCAGTCACATATGCCGCTCGAACCGATTCTCTACAGCAACTGAGTTCAGATGTCTTAGTAGACCTTGAAAATCAAATGTCAGCAGCTTTAGCAATAGATACAGACGCTGGAAGGCAGTCTGTGGCAAATTTAAGGACTGAAATGAAAACAACTGCACAGCAGTTTAAACTTGATAATGGGGCATCAGAGCTTATGAATGGTTTGATTAACAAAGTTCAGATAGATTTCGGTAATATTGATAAAGAGCAAGCTAAAAGTCTTTATCAGATTAATCTAGAGAACCTTGTTGAAGCAGAGGTTAAATATAGTCAGGGTATTGCTACTGGCAATTTCGAAGAAAGAAGAGGAGTATTACCTCAAATTACAGCGCTCGGAGAAATGCGAACTACTCAGCATGTAATTAGTGAATTAGAAAGGCAATATGGTTTTAAACGTCAAGATCTACTGCCGGAAAGGGCACTACAGGCAGAATTTATTGTTGAGTTGAATAATGATGCACTAGCTGATTTAAAGAATCAAATGTCTGAATCTTTAACAATAGATTCAGAGGCTGGGAGAATATCTTCAGCCGCTCTTAGGATTGAAATTAATCTAGTTAAAAAGGACAAGGATTTTTGGAGTAATAGAGCTGATTACTGGAGTGGTGATGATACGTCTGCACCTAAGGTTAATGTAACTGACACAATGCCAGTAAGAGCAGCTCAGGCAGAATTTTTTGTTGAGTTGAATAATGATATACTCTACGATCTAAACACTCAGATGTCAGCAGCTTTAGCAATAGATACAGAAGCTGGAAGATTATCTGCTGCTTCTTTAAGAACTGAGATTGCTACGACCAAATCTCTATTAGGTTTTTGGCAGTCTGCAGCTACTTACTGGTCTGGATCTTGATAGTGTAGGCGCTGTAAAAGGTCGACTAAGAAAGAGTCTCTTAATGGTTCAAAGGACTCTGGCTCGAACCTAGATAATAAATTTAAATAATTAAAGAGGTCTATCCACGATGGATAGACCTCTTTCCCCGTTTTTAGTTTTGGCAAATTACTCTAACTTACTTACTTTTTGCAACATCTTTGATCATCCTTTGTTTTTACTCTAATTGTTTGAGTTCTAATGATTATAGCAAGATGGGGTGTAAATAAGCCTGGGTTTATTTTAATATATTAATAACCCATGCTAGGACTAGCTTTTCTTGTCTAGCTTGGTAAATTTAGTACCTTCTAAAGTCAGGTTATACATTAAACCTTTCTGATCGAAAACAAAAGCAATAACTGGTTGATTAGTTATTTGTGAATCAATAAAACCATCTGCACCAACGCTAACTATCGCTACAGAAGCATCTGCACCAATTTTCCAGTTATCACTATTGCGAAGTTTACTCAGGCCCTCATCATCCATAAATAAAATTACTATAGATTTCTTCTGAGCCCCTAACTGCCATCCAAATGAACCAGAAGCAAGACTATAATATTCCATAGTCTGCTTACCAAAAAGCAATGAGCCTTCCCCGTATTCGCCACCAAAGACGAACCCTGCTTTATAAACATCAGGGAAAACAAGAACGCCTTTAGCTTTAGCTAAAAGATCATCGGATCTTCCTACCTCTCGGCTTAATCTATTAAGGGCGATTTTAACGTTAGAGTCGATTTCTGCTTTAGATATTGCAGAGACCTTTACTTGAGAACTTAGCAGGAATACTGCTAATAGTATAAAAGTAAATATTTTGAAATATAGTTTTTCGTTTTTCTTTGTCATAAAATGATTATGACATTTATTGATCAAATTATTTGGATTATAAAGATTTGAGATGAAAGGTTTTTTGTTGATTTGCCCTAGTTGGGATTTTTCAGGTTAATTCCTTTTCTTTCGATTGCAACAAATTTAAGGTATTTTACATATAGTTAATTGAGTAAACCATAATTAACTGCGTGTAAAATATAGTTTAGTAGTAAATAATTTATTGTAAATCAATTATTTAGTTATAGAGTATAGGATAGATTCTCTGCATCAAGAATCAAAGTTAAAAACCAAGCTAGCTCAATTACTAAGCTCCTCTAATGACCTTAACGGCACTAAATACCTTACCAAGACTGTATGGCAGGGACAGAGCAGGGTACAGATCTCAGATCCTTACCTCGTGATTTATACGATGTCGTAGAAATCTATAAAAGAAAAGATTTACTTCCCACTCCTACTGAGCTAAAGCGAGTGCTAACTAAAAAGTGTGAATTTAAAGGCGTGGAATTACTTAATTGATCAAATACCGAATATGTCTATAAAATTGACTACTTAAAATGCTGCCTAGCACTGCTCTCTCGACTTCTAGCTCTTTAATGATCTTAATAAAAACATCTTTTAATTGTATAAGATCGGAGTTAATTATATTCCAAACCAGCTCAGCATCTATGCCTCTGTAATTATGTGAAAAGATATTGCGCATACCGACTATATTAGTCCAAGATATTTCAGGATGGCGGTCTTTTAGATTGTCGTCTAAGTTTTTAACTTCTTCCCCTATGGCTATTAGTAAATTAGCTGTAGCATTAAAATCTTTCTGATCATTAGCCCAAAGAAAATCACTATATGATTTATATTCACTAGAATAGATAAGTATTTTTTCTATAGCTTCTAGTATAGTAAGGCTAGATATAAGATTTTTATTCAATTATAATCTTCTCCATCTCAATCCCCATCAGGATAATAGGATTTAAAAACTCTGGGTGATAATAGACTAGGTCTATAGGTCGCTTATCTAATAGCTCAGATAATTCATCTTTAGCATTTATATAATTACTAAGAGTTTTAAATTCAGACGAAAGCTTCACTGCTATATCTATATCGCTGTTTTCATTTTCAGAATTCTTAGCGAAAGAACCGAATAGCATAATCTCACTAAAGCCATATTTTTCTTTTAGGTAAGGCTTTTTAGTACTTAGTGTTTTTAAGATTTTCTCTTTAGAGAGAGTCATAAATTAATTTTACCACTTCATAAAAACACCTTATGCCCTATACCAAAAACTTGGGTAAGGCTCTTTACTTGCCGGGTGCTTTTCCGCACTCGACTTTTACAGATAAGATTAATGTTTCAATCATCAAGGCAACAATTAAAAACAAAAAAGCTAAACCGCAAGGGTCTAGCTTTTTCGTTTGCATAAATGGTGCGCCTGGATAGATTTGAACCATCGAAGCAACCAGTGCGAGTTAAAGTCTCTAGTCCGCCACCAATCGGGATTCTTTAGATGTAAAAGCTTCGCTTTTACGGCGGGGTGCTTTT
>Ga0208364_1000008_pt1 | contig 94772 bp, 87 predicted proteins | sample LakMenEpi08Jun12_FD_150680 | JGI IMG/M metagenome (GOLD analysis project Ga0208364, IMG submission 150680) | Freshwater microbial communities from Lake Mendota, WI - 08JUN2012 deep hole epilimnion (SPAdes) | ecosystem: Environmental > Aquatic > Freshwater > Lake > Epilimnion/Euphotic zone ...
GTAGAGCTGAAAGAGGTGAATTGCTTGGCTTGCCTGGTTTAGAAAAGGTTAGAGATCATTTAAAAGCTGAATTAGCTGAAGTAGGTGGTTCACAACAGAAGAGGATTAAATGTGTTAAGCGTTTAAGACTAGTTCAGTCACTATTAAACTCTAAGACAGATCCGGGTTGGATGGTTATGGACGTTCTTCCGATATGTCCTCCAGATTTAAGGCCGATGGTTCAGTTAGATGGTGGCAGATTCGCTACTTCTGATTTGAATGATCTTTATAGAAGGGTTATTAACAGAAATAGCCGTCTAGCAAGACTTATAGACATGGGCGCGCCTGAAATTATTATCCGTAATGAGAAGAGAATGCTTCAGGAAGCAGTAGATGCTCTTATTGATAATGGTAGAAGAGGTAGAGTCGTTACTGGTACGAATGGCAGACCGCTTAAATCTCTTTCTAATATTATTGAAGGTAAGCAGGGTCGCTTCCGTCAAAACCTTCTTGGTAAGCGTGTTGACTACTCTGGTAGATCAGTTATCGTTGTAGGTCCTTCACTAAAATTACATCAGTGTGGACTTCCACGTGAGATGGCGATAGAGTTATTTAAACCTTTCGTTATTAATAAGTTGATAGATAGACAGATTTGTCAAAATATTAAAGCTTCTAAAAAGCTTATAGAGAAAGGCTCTCCGATGGTTTGGAGTATTCTTAAAGAGGTAGTAGAAGGTCATCCAGTTCTTTTGAACCGTGCCCCTACGCTTCACAGATTAGGTATCCAGGCTTTCGAACCAGTTATAGTAGAAGGAAGAGCCATCAGACTGCATCCATTAGTCTGTTCAGCCTTTAACGCTGACTTTGATGGTGACCAAATGGCGGTTCACGTTCCATTAAGTATAGAAGCGCAGACTGAGGCTAGAACTTTAGTTATGGCTAATACTAATATACTTTCACCAGCTACAGGTAAGCCAGTAATTACGCCTACTCAGGATATGGTTTTAGGTATTTATTACTTAACTATAGATAAGCCTAATTCAGAGGATCCGAAATTGTTTAGGGGTGCTGGTAGTGTCTTTTCTAATGAAGAAGAGGCTATCACTGCTTACCATACTAAGAATGTTGATCTATTCGCTAAGGTTAAGCTTAGAACTACTCAGACTGACTCTGGCTCATCTGAGATCATTGAAACTACAGTAGGTAGAATTATTTTTAATAAGACTATCGTAGATTCGATTGAAAAAGACGCAGTAGCTATTTAAGTTTAGAGGAAAGGTTTATAAACACCATGCAAACAAAAGAAACAAAAGCAGCACCAGGAATAACTAGAGAGAAAAAGAAACCTGCTTTCATTAATCAGATCGTTGATAAAAAAATACTAGGCAGAATGATCGCTAAGGTTTATGAGAACTTTGGCGCTGAGCTTACCGCTGTTTTAGCCAATAACCTTAAAGATTTAGGTTTCAAGTTTGCTACCCAAGCGGCTGTTACTATTAGTATTGAAGATTTAACAGTTCCACCAAAGAAAGCTGAATTAGTAGCTGAGGCTGAGGCTGAATTAGCTAAGACGACCGAGAGATTCGAGAGGGGAGAAATCACTGAGGTAGAGCGTTATAACAAGGTTATCGATACTTGGTCTGAGACTAACGATAAAGTTACTGAAGCCGTCGTAGAGTATTTTGATAGATTAAATCCAGTTTATATGATGGCATTCTCTGGTGCGAGAGGTAATGTGTCACAAGTACGTCAGCTAGTTGGCATGAGGGGTCTTATGGCTAACTCTGAGGGTAAAATTATTGACCTTCCGATTAAATCTAACTTTAAAGAGGGTTTGACTGTTCCAGAGTATGTGATTTCTGCATTTGGAGCGAGAAAGGGTCTCGTAGATACAGCGTTAAAAACAGCGGATTCAGGTTATTTGACTAGAAGACTTGTAGATGTAGCTCAGGATGTAATTATTCGTACAGATGATTGTGGAACTGAGAAATTTATTGAAGTAGGAGCTCTTTATGATGGAGAGACTATTGTAACTGGTATTGATGTTAGAGTTATCGGTAGAACTGCTGCTGAAGATATTACTAACCTAGAGACGAAAGAAGTTATTACGCCGAAGGGTACTATAATTAATAGATCAGCTTCTGAAAAGATCAAAGCTTCTGGCTTGAAATCTGTAAAAATCAGATCTACACTTATTTGTGAAGCTAAATATGGCGTTTGTAAGACTTGTTATGGCTGGTCTTCTACTGATAATAGACCTGTTAATTTAGGTGAAGCGATAGGTATTATCGCAGCTCAGTCGATAGGTGAGCCTGGTACACAGTTGACTATGAGAACATTCCACACGGGTGGTGCGGTAGCTGGTCATAGTAAAGCAAGAGAGTATTATACTTCTACTGCTTCTGGTACCGTTAAATATGGTTTTGAAGTTAGAGAAATCAGAACTAAGTATGGTGATATTGTTTATCAAACACTTAGTGCTGGTAAGCTTTCGGTTGGTTCAGAGTCTATGAATATGCCAGTAGGTGCAAGACTTATTGTTAAAGATGGGGCTCATGTTGATAAAGGTGCCATTATTGGCGAGGTTCCAGACTTAAGTAAAAAGAAACTTCTTACAGAGAAGGCTTCTAAAGATGTTATTACTATGCAGTCCGGTCTAGTAGTTTTTAAAGACTTTGGTGTTGATGAGACTAAAGATAGACAGGGTAACATTTCTAAACTTGCGAATAAGCAGGGTACTATTTGGGTAGAAGCAGGTACAGTATTGCCTCTTTCATCAGGTAGTCATTTGATTATTAAAGATGGAGAGATGGTTAAGAAAGGTGATACTATTTCTGAGACTATTTTAAAATGCCAACATAGTGGTGAAGTAAGATATGGTGCAGATCTTATTATTGAAGAAGCTGAAATCGGTTCTAGAAAAGTAAATAAGCTGGCTAGGGGAAGACTTCTTAATGTAATTAACGCTTCGATAGGTTCTTCTAATGCTAAATTACAGCAGAATCAACAAGGTAATCTTTGGGTTCTTGCTAATGAAAAGTATGTTCTTAAGATGGTAAATGGTGAGACCATTGAGAATGGTAAGATATTAGCAGAGCTTGTTGATGACGAGCTTTCACTACACTTACCTTGCTCGGGTGAAATCAGATACGATGATCTAGAAATAGATGATAGAAAGATTGTTACTAAGCATGGAAGAGTAATTTTTATTCCAGAGGAGATTCATTCTCTTTCTAAAGATGCAAGTCTTGCGATAATTGAGACTGGTACTCACGTTAAAGCTGGAACGGAAGTTGTTAAAGACGTTTATGCGAATATTGACGGTATAGTTAGAGTTACTATTGAAAATAATATTATTCATGAAGTAACAGTGACTCCTGGACAGCTTTTCGACATAGAAGATCCAGAGCTTCTTAAGTATGCTGATGGAGACATCGTTAAAGAAGGTGTAGAGATTATGCCTAAGGTTAAGACTACTAAGCCAAGTATGATTACTCTCTTTAGTCATGAAGAAACTGGTGAAACTAAGCTCCTGCTTAGAGATGTTCAGCTGTATGATATTAAGCCACGTGAAGTCGAGTTTACCGCTGAAACTACTGATGCTGCGATTAATATTTACCCTGTAACGCAAATGCATTACAGAGACGGTGATAAAGTTCGTAACTTTAATGGTGGAGCACTCACTAAGACTAGTTTGATACTGTCTTGTGAAGATCAATACCAAGATTCTAAGGGAATCGTAGAATTCGATACTGAAGCTGAGACATTAAATATTATTTTCCAAGAAAATATTATTCTAAGGTCTGAGAGAACATCATCTACTATTACTGAGATTCTTGTTCAGCCAGGTGACTTTGTTGAAGCTAATCAAGCTGTAGCAAAAGTTCAGTCTATTGCACAGACTTCTGGTGAGGTTTTCGTAAATCAAGTAGATAAATCTAGAATCCTAATTCTAGATGATGCTTCTAGTTTTACTGTTACTTCTAAGGTCGCTCCTAAAGTTAAAGCAGGGGACTACGTTCTTAAAGGTGATTCGATAGGTAATTCAGAGCCGCTTGAGGAGCCAGGTATAGTAACGGAAGTGAAAGGAAACACAGTCGTGATTAGAAAGGCGCGTCCTTTCCTTGTAAGCTCTGGTACTAGATTACACGTCGATAACCATTCTTTAGTTCAGCAGGGTGATCAGCTCGCTACTATTATTTATGAGAAAGTTAAGACTGGTGACATAGTTCAGGGTCTTCCGAAAGTAGAAGAATTACTTGAAGGTAGAAAGCCTAAAGAGCCAGCGATTATTTCTGATGTATCTGGTGTCGCTGAAGTTCTTAATGAAGATGGTGCTGAGACTATATTTATTAAAACTGCGGATGAGCGTAAAGAGTTCGTTATTCCTGTTGGTCAGAACATCGTCGTTAATGATGGTGATAAGATTAACGTAGGAGACCTTCTTACAGATGGTCAGCCTAATCCGCATGATCTTCTTGAGTATAAGGGTGTAGAGCATTTACAACAGTTCTTAGTCGATGAAGTTCAGTCAGTATATGTCTCTCAAGGTGTTGAAATTGCAAACAAACACATTGAGACTATAGTTAGACAGATGACTCGTAAAGTAAGAATCGATGATCCCGGTGATACTGAGCTTCTTCAAGGTGAATTACATGATATTAATTATGTAAGAACTATTAATAAAGCAGCTGAGGAAGAAGGTAAGATTACTGCTCAATACAAACACGTTCTACTTGGTTTAACTAAGGCTAGCTTAAATACGGAGAGCTTTATATCAGCAGCTTCTTTCCAAGAGACTACTAGAATTCTTGCAGAAGCTTCGATTAAAGGTAAAACGGATTGGTTACACGGTCTTAAAGAGAACGTTATTATCGGACGTCTTATCCCATCTGGTTCAGGCTTTGATGCTGTGGTGGATAGTGAAGAAAGTCTTATTGCTGCTCACCCAGAGAAAGAGCAGCTTATGGCTGGGCTTTCAGTAGCTTAAGTTAATAAGTGTAAAGATTAAAAAGAGATGCCCAAAGGCTCAAGCTTTTGGGCATCTCTTTACTAGTAGGTCAGCTTGATCCCTAGCTTGAATTTATAACTTCAACACCCCAAACGCCCAAACCTCTCCTCCAACAGCTTTACATAAGCACCTTTCATCTCCCTACTTAAAAAACTCAGCTCTATAAATTCACACCATTTAGGTAGAGCTTTCTCCATTTTCTTAAAAATATTTTTCTGCTGTTTTCCCTCTAAGCCCATGGTATTAAAAGCTTTATTAAAATCATCACAATTAATTTTTTTCTTTTTGCCACTAAGAGTTAAAGCTAAGTCTTCGTCATCATTAGGATTTACTAAGACTGTAGAGAGTAAATCATAAGCAGGTGAAAACACAGGCCCCGTATCTCTTTGGTAAATTAAAGAGAAATTTTTCAGGTGCATATCAGCGTTTCCAGTTATAAATGAAAATAAAATCAATTCCGCGAAATTAACTAAATCAAGTCCTGGATTTACAGAATATTTTAAAATTGCTTTAGCGATCTGCTCGTAAGAACCTTGGTATTTATCTTCTGTAAGCCTTTCAGTGAGCTGACACATATCTTCCATATGGAGCTTCCCCCCTTTCCATCTATCAATTCTTTTAGTAATATACGCAAGATTACCTGAGGATAAGCGAATTAAGCTATGAGGTACTGTTTTAATCTTAGCGATCTCAGCGAGGTGCATAGTCAAATCCTCTATCTCTGCTAATTCAGGATAGTGTGGTGATGCTGGTTTTAAAATATAATTTCCCCACATTCCTACTATAGTAAAACGTTTGACTTGATTTGGATTTTCTGCCGAGGCTAAATGTAGAGATAGTTTCGGCTGAACTCCAGTTACAGTGGTCTGTGACTGGATAATTTGCTCAGCTAGTTCATCTAGATTCTCTTCTGAATAAGGCATTAGAGGCGGAACAGCAGTTCCAAATATTTTTTTACTACAGCTCGGATGAAAATCAATTTCACCGTCAGCTAAAGCTAAATAGCAGTATAAGCAGCGATTACTCATGATTCTTCTATTAATGGATTAATACTCACCGCCCCAATACAATCCAGGCAGCAAGCCATTAACAAGCCCATGCGATCTCTAGGCTTAAGTTTCCAGTTTTTTTCAGCTATATTTAAAAGCCAACCTTCGGGTATCAACCCATCAAAAAAAGGAAATAACACAGAGCTGTTAAAGGCTTCTTTTTTAATCGGTAGTGTAAAGCTTATTGGTACAGGGTTTTCTGACTTAAGGTACTCTTCTGCATACTGAAAGTGATATCCCAGCTCATCTTGACTTAGCCAGCCTGCAAGTTCCTCGTGCATTAAGACCTCAGCTTTTCTCATTCTAACTATCACCTAGCTGAGACTTAACTGGTCCCATTTCATAACCAAATAAACTCAGTACTTGATTTACCTTATCTAACCTTAAAGTTTCTTTACCCTGCTCTAAATCTCTAAGAAATCTTAAGCCCACTCCAGCTTTCTCCGCGAGTTCTATTTGCGTGAGTTTAGCGATTTTTCTTTTTTGTTTTATGAAAATAGATAACAGCATTTTATACCTTTTCGGGTCTAATTTAAGTGTTTTATAGCAAAATTATACCACATTGGGTATAATCCCTTCACTTAAGTGATATTTACACCTGATAGGGTATAAATATCACTACTTTAGCCTACTTTATACCCTGTTGGGTATAGGTCTTATTAACTGCTTCTCGTCGTTTAAGAATTCTAAAAATACTTCTTAGTAAAAGCCTCTGGACTAAACTCTTCTAGATCTTCCATCTTTTCTCCCACACCTAAGAACTTGACTGGGATTTTAAGTTTATGGGCGATAGAAAAGACAGTCCCAGCCTTAGAAGAGCCATCAAACTTAGTCAGAATGATAGAGTCCACTTCACAAAGCTCATTAAAAGTTTGAGCTTGTATCAGAGAATTCTGCCCCATAGAGGCATCTAAAACCAGCATGGTTTCCAAATGGTAAGCTTGACCATTTAGATTTTTTTTCACTACTTCTTGAATTTTAGATAATTCTTCCATTAAATTTTTCTTGTTATGTAATCTACCAGCGGTATCTATAAGTACAAGATCATAATTTTCATTCTTAGCCTTCTCTATCGCTTTATAGACGACAGCACTAGATTTAGAGCCATGCGGCATCTCGATTAGATCAGCACCAGTTCTCTCTGCCCAAGTACGCAGTTGGTCTTCTGCTGCTGCCCTGAAAGTATCTCCAGCTGCGATTAATACTCTTTTATTCTCTAAGTTTCTGTATTTATAGGCAAGTTTAGCTATGCTAGTAGTTTTTCCGACACCATTAATGCCAAGTATCATAACTACAGTAAGTACATTTTCAGGACAGCTAAATTTAAAGGGGTCTAATTTTTCGCTAACTGGGCTTAGCTGTGCTCTATTTCTATGGATTTTAACTTCCGTAAAAGCTCCTAGCAGAAATTCTTTGAGCTTGTCTTGTAAGTCATCTTTATAAATTTCTTTTTGGGCTTTAAGCTCTTTACGTAAAAGCTCGGTGAAATCCATAGCTAAATCTACACCTAAATCAGAGCGAATAAGTTCTTCTTCTAGATCATCTAGCTCTGCTTTTTTGATTAAAACTCTCTCTAGTACTGCATTTAAAGAATTACTTGGTATTGAATCTGTTTCCGATATATTAGCTAAGATTCCGCTTTCAGCTAAATTGAGTTGTTCTTTGCTTTCAGTTTTCTCATTGCCTTTTAGAAAAGGTATCTTACTTAAAATCTTTTTAAAGAAGGACATATATTAGATAATATCAATTATTGTTAACTGTTGAAGTCGGGCTTTATCTGGAGATTAAATCTCAATCATCTTGATTTTTGATAACAACTTTCTTGCTATTATTTTAAGTATGTCTTTGGCGCTATCAGCATTAAATTCATCAGTTTTCACGCATGCAATGGGTGCGGTTACAGACAAAGATAAACAGTTAAAAGCACTTTTTCATTATTTAGATACATTCATCGGTCTTGCTGTAAAAGGTCGTAAACATAAGCTTTCCACCGATAATTCAGTAGACTTTATAAACCTACTGCACAGTCACCAGATGAAAGATGCTGCTTATTCAAGTGATGAAGATTTGCAGAAGACTTTTGAAGCCGCTGCTGATCAAGATTACCAAGCGTCTAAGGAAAATATTCAAAATCCTCTAAATTTAGCTAAGCATTTAGATTCTGTAATTGACTCAAGGGAGTCGATTACTAGTCGTTTTCAACCTTTATCGCGAAGTAAGTTTTTTATTTCACCAGTATTAGAGGAGGTTAAGAATATTGCAAGTAAATTGTTTAATACTGCTCAGGGCTGGGCATTACAGAAATTACCAGAAATTAGTAAAGCGATTAGTAATCAAGAAAGAGCTAATGAGACGGAGATTCTCTTTGATAGATTAAATTCAGCTAAGCCTAAGATATTGATTTTTGACATAGACGGCACTTTGCGCCCATCGGAGGCTGGTAGCGCAGGGCATATCACCCCTAATTTAGATGACAAGCTAATAGCAGACTTAAAGGAACTTAAAAAAGATACTCGTTATCAAATATATTTCGTTACTACTCGTCCAGCAAGCGAAATAAGAAAATCAAATGTTCCAGGGGCTGGGATTCCAGTTTTCTGTGAAAATGGGCGTGTGAAGATTAATGAAAGAGGTGCAACAGAGAAAATTGTGCAGGATGCAAATTTAAGCTTATCTCGGGCGACAGCGAGCATGAAAGCATCTATAGAGAAATATATAAGATTGAATTATACAACTTCTAATTCTCAGAAATCATCTAATAAACAAGCAGCAGAGTCTCCAATTACGGATATATTTACCCTTCCTGGTTCAGTCTGCTTTGGTATTAAAGCTAATGATTATACTGGGTTAAAAGAGTCTCTAATCAAGGATCTTGAGAATTTTACTTCTGCTAACCGTGACTGGAAAGTAAAACAATACGGTCGTTTTATAGAATTGCGCCATCAAAGCTTTAATGCAGATAAATTTAAACCATTAGCTCAAATTCTTATGGAGAACCATGAAAAGGGTAAAGCGAAGGAACAAGATATTTATATTTTTGGGGATCAGCCTGTAGAATACGAAGCTGCTAGAGCTATGGATAATGTTAATCATCAGAGTAATTTCGTTTTAGTCGGAAACGCTGTTTCCGGTGAAGGGATAAATTATAAGCTTAAGGACTCAGCAAGTTTAAGGTTTTTAATTTCTGAATTAGCTGCGACAACTAATTCACAGACAACTAATTCAGAAATTTCTACAGCGACTAATATGTAAACTGCTAACGATGCAACTTAAAGCACCTTAGCTTCATTTTTCAGAGCTTCTAAAAGCTGCTTAGCCGTCTCTTGAGCAGGTCCCTCAAAAATCTTCACACCAGTACGAGCTGCTGGCAGCTTAGCTTCCACTGGAGTTAGCCCAGTAGCACTTTCTATGCTCACATCTATTTCTTCTAAGGGTTTTTTCTTAGCTTTCATTAAACCCATTACCGATGCGTATCTTGGTTCATCTTTACCTTTATCGCAGGTTATTAAGGCTGGCAGGCTTAATTCGAATTTCTCTACGCCACTAGGCACTTCTCTTTCAGCGATTAATTTCCCATTTTCCCATTCGATTTTATTTACATTAGCTAGCATAGGTATATCTAAATGCGCTGCTACTCCAGCTTCTAGCCATACTGCTTCTATATCTATATTTTTTTTGCCAGCGAGAATAAGATCTACACCTAGTTCTTTTATTTTTTCGGCTAAAGGTTTAGCATTTAATTTATCTGATTTAAGTAAAACTCCCTGATCTGCTCCCATCGCTAATCCTGAACGAATGGCAGAGACGGTTCTCTCTGGACCTAAGGCTATTAATATAATTTCAGAGACCGCATCATTAGCTTCTTTAAGCTTTAAAGCCTTTTCTACAGCGAATTCAGCATAAGGATTTAAAATCCATTCTATACCTGTTTCACTGATAGATTTTCCGTCTGCTCCGATCTCTATTTTAGTTGTAGTGTCTGGTACTTGGCTAACGATTACAGCTATTTTCATATTATTTAGGATATACCCAAAACTAAGCTTTCTCTAAATTTTTATTATCAAATAATTTGTATTGCATAACTTGTCTTAACACCAGCGGTAGTAAAAAGAAGGCCGCAAAATTCAGTATTAACACTATAAAAGTAACTACAGAACCGTAAATTAAGTAATCTGTGTCAGTCATGGAATACTTCCTATCAAATTATAGCAGGCTATTACTTTATATAGTCAAAGCTAAAATGCTATGAATTAGGGAGATTCAAGATGTCACTAGGATTATTAAGACCAGTTTATCACCAGCTAGAAGAAGATAGCAGAGATAGAGGCGTTAAATCCTTTGAAAGAAATCCAGAATTTGAAAAATTCGCTCTCTGGTTTAATTCATTTTTAAAAATACAAAACAAGTCTTATCAAAAACGTAGAAATGATGCTTGGTTAAAGCAAGGGAATCGTTTCTGGGGTAATTATGATCGCGGAGCAGCTGGGACTTATAAGTCTTTAAATGAAAGAACTAGTAAAGAGTTCGTAAAATCTGTATCCTTTATGTCTCAGTTAGTTTAGATTTTTCAGGAATTTACTGATATTTTATTTAAATTAAAAAATTTTCAAAATAAATATCAAAAATATCAAAGAGTTTTCTTTATATATTCAGAGAGATTAAGCAAAGGGAATAGAAAAATGAATTTAGGATTAATAAGACCAGTTTATAAACAAAATAAAGAGTCTGAGAATCTTTCGTCTAAATCTATTTCTCTTAATGCGAGTGCTGAGAAAGCTGCTCTATGGTTTAACCTTTATTCTAAAATGAAAACAGAGACTTACAGATAAAATCGGTCTTTCACAGAATTTTTTAAAAACTTGTTCAAGCTTCTAGCTCTATAATTATCTTAATAATGAAACTTTACTCGGATTATAGGGTACTCCCATCTTTAAGGCTCGTAGACATGCCTCCATACGCGTTTGGACAGTTAGATGAGCTAAAAATGGAAGTCGCTGCCGAGGGTAAAGAGCTTATAGATTTAAGTTTAGGTTCGCCAGATCGTCCTACGCATCCGACTGTACTTAAAGCTTTATACGATGGTATGCATAAGCTGCGTAATCAGCAGTATCCTATTTTCAGTGGTTTACCTGCTTTTAAAGAACGTATCTGTGAGTGGTTTTCCAGCCGTTTTGCAGTTACGCTTGATCCAGCTACTCATGTTTTACCGTTAATAGGTTCTAAGGAAGGGATCGGGCACCTAGCCTTCGCCTATATTCAGGAAGGTGATATAACTATTACACCAAGTCCTTACTATCCAGTACATATGCGTGCGACAGTTTTATCTGGCGGGCATGTCTATGAATTACCTTTAAAGCCAGAAAACCAGTATGTCGGTGATTTAGACGCTATTCCAGAAGATGTTTTAATTAGAGCTAAGATTCTGATTCTTAGCTATCCGCATAATCCTACAGGAGCCTCTGTGAATAAGGCTTACCTTAAGAAAGCTGTGGATCTTTGTAAGAAATATAACATCATCTTGCTTAATGATTTAGCTTATTCTGAGATTTGGTTCGATGAGCATAAATCATGTTCAATTTTAGAAGTCGAGGGAGCTATGGATGTAGCGATAGAGTTTCATACTTTTTCTAAAACTTATAATATGGCTGGAATGAGGTTGGGGTTTGCTTGTGGTAACCCAGAGATAATTCATACTCTTTATAAACTTAAGACTAATTTAGATTATGGCGTCTGTATGGGTATTCAGGAAGCTGGTATCGCAGCACTCAATCTAGGTGATGATTACAGAGAAGAAATTCGTTTAGAGTATGAAAGAAGGCGAGATTATTTAGTCCCACGCTTAAGAAATATTGGTTTTAAACCTATGAATCCGAAAGGTGCTATGTATGTTTGGGTGCCGATTAACGTAACTTCACTGGAGTTTGCAACTAAACTCTTAAAAGAGACTGGTGTCTCCGTGGTTCCCGGAGTGACTTTTGGAGCTAATGGTGAAGGTCATATTCGTATAGCGATGGTACAGGACGTGCAGGCATTGGAGAGAGCTTGTGATGGTATAGAAGCTTTTTGTAAGAGCCACCCACTTGCTTTGCAGGTTTAGTAAGACCGCTGCACAACTCCATTTTCTGCGTTTTCGTCTTTCTGCGTTTTCGTCGCTGTCTTAATGCTCCGATTTTGGTAAAACTCGAAAAGCGAGATAAGTAAAACCCGTAATAATTAAAAATAAAACCCACGCTAAGGCACTCGCATAGCCCATTTCGAAATCCTCGAAGGCTTTTTGATATATGTACAATGAATAGAAAAGAGTCGCATTTTTAGGTCCACCAGAGGTCATAACATAAGCTGGGACGAAATATTGAAAGACTTGGATGATACCTATAACGACATTAAATAGTATGACTGGGCTCAGTGAAGGTAAGGTGATATGCCAGAATTTCTGCCATTCGCTTGCAGAGTCGATTTCAGCAGATTCATAAAGATAGGTCGGGATATTTTTAAGCCCTGCTAAGTAGATCAGCATAGGGTTTCCTAATGACCAGAGGCTAATTATAACTAAAGCTGGCAGCGCTAAGTTTTCATCTGAGAGAAGGCTAGGAGTGTGAATTTTTTTAAATAACCATATCCAGGTAACACTAGAAGCGACAATAGGAATGATAGTCGGAATATAGAATAGTGTGCGGAAAAAGCTAGAGCCTTTTATATCTTCTTGATTTAAGAGTATAGCTAGAGCGATAGCAACTATAGTTCCTAGAGAGAGATTCATGATAGCGAAACTGAGAGTCACTCGTAAAGAGGTATAAAGGCTATCATCGCTAAGAAGCCTAGAATAATTCGTAAGCCCGATAAAGTCGGGAATATTTAAGCCATCATAATTAGTGAAAGATAGGCAGAGACTCGCGAGTAAAGGCCCTAGGAAAAAACAGAGAAACCCAAAAAACCATGGAAATATAAAGAACAGCGAAGTCTGAAATTTATCTAGCTTACTGCGTCGATTAACCATTTTTCAACCGTATAAACAGTGGCTTCCCTATTCGCTCTAGCGATACTATCAGTAAGAGGAATCTCTTTAGGGCAGGCTTTTACACAGTTCTGTGCGTTACCACAGTTATTTAAACCATTATCTACTAAGGCTTCTATTCTGTCACCTTTAGTGCTAACGCCGTTAGGGTGGCTGTTAAATAATACAGCTTGAGAAATCGCTTGAGGGCCGATAAACTCTAAATCATTAGTCCACTGCGGACAGGCTTCTAAGCAGCAGCCACAGGTCATACATCTACTAAGCACGTAATTCTTTTCTTGTTCATGAGGGTAGACTTTAGGTCCTTCGCCTAAGTCATAGACACCGTCTATTTCTATCCAGGCTTTTACTTTTTTAAGAGCCTTAAACATCTGCGATCTATCGACGACTAGGTCTCTTCTGACTGGGAATTTAGTCATAGGTTCTAATTTAATCGGCTGAGAAAGCTTGTCTACAAGAGCGGTACAAGCCTGTCTTACTTTTCCGTTAACTATCATAGTACAAGAACCGCAGACTTCCTCTAAACAAGCACTTTCAAATGACACTGGTGTAGTAGCTTTACCATCACAAGTGGTAGGAAACTGCCTAGTCGCCATTAACAAGGTCGTGACGTTCATGCCCTCCTCATATGGAACTTCGAACTCATCTAAGTATGGCTTAGAACTCGGTTCGTCCTGTCTTTTTACTGAGAATTTAACTGTTTTACTCATAGAAGTTTATAGAAAATATGATCTTAATTTAATTAGACCACTTTATACTAAAGATTTTAACATTCAGTACTAAGCTACTTTAATAATTTTTTAGTACTTTTGAAGAAAATGGACTTGAATATCAGTTTTTTAACTAAAGGATAATATTATCTGAGAAAGGTACTACTAATGGATCAGTATTGTGAGCTTGAATAGCATTATGAGCCTCTGGGGGAGTAATTTATGCGATATGCACGTCTTAATGGGCGCAACATTCACGTCATAGATCAGACTGGACTTATAAACAATCTGGATTCTAAGGTCAAGCAGTCTGTTTTAAAAACCACTATTAGTGGTTTTGTGCAGCAGTATACTAATGATGATTACAATATTTCGAATGTCATAGCAAGTAAAAATGCAGCTTATCAATATAAAAATTATTCTAGTATCAGGGAATCTGTGAGTAATGATTTAGTTGAATATCAAGCAGCCCAAGATAATTTTAATAGTATTAAGGGTAAAGTTGGAGAAATTAAGTCTTTACTAAAGTCTGCTCATGATGGTACTTTAACTGGTACGGCCTTAGATGACGCACAGGAAGAGATTAATGAATTAGTCGCTGGGATAAATAGACTCGTGAGTACCACTACTGTAGGTGGAAAGAAAATTTTTGATGGAGCTTTTAAACAGCAGCTACAAGAAGACTTATCTGGTAATTCGACCTTAACTGTAGATTTCACTAGAGCCTCTGACATTAGTCGACCACTTGCGGTTACAGCTTCCTTGACGCCTATTAATGATCATGAAAATAGCCTTCAAGTGCTTTATTCTGATTCTAAATATATAGTGGCTTCTACTCAGAATGATGCTAATGGAGAGGCCAATCCTATAGATTTCGGTAATAACGGCAGTGTGCAGATTTATGATGCAGTAACTAAAAATTTAATTCGAGAGATTAAATCTCCGCTTACAAGCATAGATAATGAAAGATTCGGTTATGCGGTAAGTGTAGATGGAGATAATATTTTGATCGGGACGAGAATTCAAGGTTACTGGGATCCCAATGGAGACGGGAATAATGATTGGCCTGAGTATGATAGGGATTTTTCGGGGGGAGCTTTCCTTTATGATATTCCTTCTGGAAATTTAATTACTTCTTTTACGAAGGATGCTTTAGCTGCTAAAAATCCTTTAGTTGATCTTGGTCTGAGAAGTGAAAATGATGTTAGCACTAATCTTAGTAGTGTAAATAAATATAGCTCCTTTGGTGAAGCTGTGAAAATTAAGGGTAATAGCGTATTTATTGCTCAACAGAACCGAGCTGGAAATCTTGGACAGGATAACCGTCCTGGCGGACAGGGGGCCTTAGCTGTAGGAGGAATACAGGAATTTACTTTAGACGGCACTTTCGTTAAGCAGTATGATTCTACTGGTATTGATATAGATATCTGGTCAACAGATGCTTTTCAGGTCACTGATGATTACATAATAGTAGGGACTGGTTGGAGCGGTAACCCAGGTTTTACCCGTGATGGTAGAGTTACGCTTATTGACAGGAATACTGAAACTGTAAGAACCCTTAAATCGTCAAATCAAGCTTCTTTTAAGTCTTTTGGGCACAGTGTTTATGCTCAGGGTAATCAGCTAATTGTTGGTGAATCAGGTGGGTACGTGGCTGCTGTTCACTCGGGTCTTACTATGATTGGTGTATCTACAGCAGACGGATACGTGGATGCCGCTACTTGGAATACTATTCAGAATAATGGCGGAGGAATTGAAGGTTTCGGTGGAGCAGTACATGTTTATGATATAGATAAACTGATGACAGAGTATGACGCCGTTTATAACGCTGCTATTACAGCTGGGCAGACTGTTAGTCAAGCAGAAACTACTGCGACTAATGCGATTAGTTCTACAAGTTCAGAAGGTTATATTAGAAGTTTTGATAAGGCTACATTAGCAGCTCAGGGATTGGATCTTGATAGGCAAGATGATTTTGGCTATAAAGTTAAGTTAGATGGAACTAATGCTATTATTCACGCTCGTTATGATGATTCTACTGCAGTGAATGGAGGTGCTACTTATGTTTTTGATATTACTACTGGTGAGTTTGTGACTAAGGCTGATGGTATTAATTATCATGCTGCGGCTGGTGAGAAGCTCTATCAAGGAGTTTCAGGTACTACGATTCAAGAATATGATTTTTCTTCTATTTTAGGCGCACCTACTAACGGTTTAGATATAAATACTGGCGCTACTAAATCCGCGACTCTCGGAGCTAAATCTTCTAGTGCATTAAATAATCTCACAGTATCAACTAATGTCGCATCCCTAGGAGGTTCGACAGGTTTAGTTAATGACCAGTCTTTAGTGGATATTGATCAAATAGAATCTAATCTAATACGCATGGAAGCCAGTCTTAAGTCCATGGTCAAGAGAGTTTCGAACTCTTTAGGTAGAATTGACGATAAGATGAATATCTTAAAAGATAGAAAATCAGCTGTTGATTTAAATTTGGGTGGTTATTTTAACGCTAGTAATATTAATATACAGATTGCTAATCCCCGAAAAGCTGTCGACTTGCTACCATAATTTACGAATAGTTCTCCATAATCATTTTATAGATTAAAAAATTTCGTGAATAGATAAAGAATGTCTAAAAAATCTAAAAAAAAGAAAAAAGATAATTTACCAGGTTCGGCTACTGTAGCTAGAAACCGTAAGGCTAGTTTTGATTTTCATTTAGGTAAAGAGTTCGTAGCTGGTATAGTGCTTCAGGGAACTGAAGTTAAATCCGTACGGAATGGTCAGGTGCAGCTTAAAGGCGCTTACGCCAAGGTTATAGACGGGGAGGTGTTTTTATTTAATTGTCATATAGCTGAGTATGCTTTCGGTAATAGATATAACCATGAGCCACTTAGAGCGAAAAAGCTGCTTTTAAATAAAGACGAAATTTCTAAATTAGAGCAGAAAATAAAATTAAATAATCAGACACTTGTCGCTAGTAAAATCTTCTTTAAAAGAAATTATGCGAAGGTTCTTCTCCATTTAGCCGAAGGTAAGCAGAAGGGCGATAAGCGTGAGGCTATCAAGAAGAAAGATATGCAGCGTGAGCTTGCTAGAGATGCTAGTAATTGGGCTTAGCTATAGTCTTTAATTGAAAAATCCTTATAATTTTTCTAGTCATGAAGAGTTGGTTTGCTAAAATACCTTTCTATGCTAGAAATATTAGAGAAAAACAGTCTGGAAATAAGCACGATGCAGGATTTTAAATTTACAGGTTCGCTGAAAAATAAAGTAGCGATAATTACAGGTGGAACTAGAGGCATAGGAAAGGCTATAGCAGAGCTTTTCGTCAGTGAAGGAGCTAAGGTTATAATTACTGGACGCTCAGTAGAGAGTACTGCTGCTGTAGAAATTAATTTAAATATTCAGAAAGCAGCTCAGAGTGCTGCTGCTGAGATGAGTTTGGGTGAAGCTTTTTATAAGTCATGTGAAATGTCTAATAAAGAGCAGGTAAAGAGCTTAATTGAGACTGTGGTTTCTGAGCATCAAAGGTTAGACGTTTTAGTTAATAATGCCGGTATCACTAAGGATAATCTTTTTATTCGTATGAAAGAAGAAGAGTGGAACGATGTTATAGACACGAACTTAAATAGTTTATTTTATATCTGCCAGTCTGCGATTAAAGTTATGTCTAAACAGAAATCAGGTGTGGTTATTAATATGACTTCTGTAGTAGGTCTACATGGCAATCCAGCTCAGTGTAATTATTCAGCTAGTAAGGGTGGGATGATAGCTTTTACAAAAGCTTTAGCTAAGGAATATGGGCGTCGTGGTATTAGAGCTAACTGTATAGCTCCTGGTTTTATTAAGACTGATATGACAGCAGAACTTCCTGAAGATGTACAGGCTAAATATAAAGAAAATATTCCATTAGGTGATATGGGAATGGCTAGAGATATCGCAGAAACAGCCTTATTTTTAGCAGCTTCTGCTAATTACATCACAGGACAGGTAATACAGGTTGATGGTGGCTTATTTATGTAGTATCCTTGATTCTTGTTACTATTTTTAAGTAGAATTTTTTGTTGAGTTAAAAAGGAATAAAAGTAAAATGAATAGAGACGAAGCGTTAAAGAGAATATCTAAGGTTGTGGCTGGTCAGCTAAGCTTAGACGAGGGTGAGATTCAGGAATCTTCAAGTTTCACAGCTGATTTGGGTGCTGATTCTTTAGATACAGTTGAATTAGTTATGGCGTTTGAAGATGAGTTTGGTGTAGAAATCCCAGATGAAGATGCAGAGAAAATCACTACTGTAGCTGCTGCCGTAGACTATGTAGTAGGTAAAGCTACAGCTGCTAACTAATTTCGTGTTCTTAAGATCCGAGGAATTATTTAATACCGCAAAAGCCCTAATGCCAGGTGGAGTAAATTCACCCGTTAGGGCTTTTAGGTCTGTAGGTGCAGCACACCCTGTTTTTTTTAAATCAGCGAAAGGCTCGAAGCTTTATGATGTTGATGGAAATGAATATATAGATTATATAGGTTCTTGGGGACCGATGATACATGGTCATGCAGATTCAGAGATAGAAGCTGCTGCTATTGAGGCTTTAAAGAGTAGCTCCAGTTTCGGGGCGCCTACTGAGCTTGAGAATTTAATGGCGGCAGAAGTTATTAAATTAGTGCCATCTATAGAGATGGTACGTATGGTGAATTCTGGTACTGAAGCAGTGCTTTCAGCTATTAGGTTAGCGAGAGCTTTTACCAGTAAGCTAAATCCTAAGAAAAATAAAATTATTAAATTTAAAGGCTGTTACCACGGGCATGTAGATGCACTTTTAGTGCAAGCTGGTTCTGGTGTGGCGACATTAGGTTTACCAGATAGTTTAGGGGTTAATAGTAATGTAACTCAAGATACTATAGTGCTTAATTTTAATGATTTTCTCGGATTAAAAGAGGTTTTCAAAAAAGAAGGCGAATTGATTTCCGCGATTATCGTTGAGCCTATTATTGGTAATGGTGGTTGTATACTGCCAGAGGCTGGTTTCCTAGAGGCTTTAAGAACTGTTTGTGATAAATATGAATCTCTATTAATCTTTGATGAGGTAATGACTGGTTTTAGAGTTGCTTTAGGCGGAGCACAGGAGAAATATTCTGTAATGCCAGACATTACTACACTTGGTAAGGTTATTGGTGGTGGCTTTCCTGTAGGTGCTTATGGTGCACGCCGTGAGATCATGGAATTAGTCGCTCCAGCAGGAGCTATGTATCAAGCTGGTACTCTTTCTGGTAATCCTGTAGCTATGGCAGCTGGGCTTACTGCTCTTAAAAAATTACAGAGAGTTGGTTTTTATGATGATTTAACTGCTAAGACGCAGTATTTAATTAAAGGTTTAAAAATGGCTAGTGGAGATATTCCAGTTCAGTTCGTGGAAGCTGCTGGTATGTTCGGTATGTTCTTCTCGAAGACTGTGGTTAAAAATTTCGATGAGGCGAAAGCCTCTAATGTAGAGTTTTTTAAAAAGTATTATATGGAAATGCTTCAGCGTGGTATTTATTTAGCACCATCGGCTTTTGAAGCTTTCTTTATGAGCGCTGCTCATAGTTATGAAGATTTAGATAGGACTATAGAAGCACATAAGGATTCTATTTTATTTTTGAGTCAAATTTTGGTTTAACGTAGAGATTACTTTAAATTAAATAGTTTAGAAAGACTTTACTTTTTATTTAATTTTAGCTATACTTCTATCCAATATTTTTTTATAAATTAAAAAAATATTTTACTTAAATTCATAGAACACTGATTTGGAGAAGGGGTTACTCCTATCTTTGAGATCTTGAAAATTTAGCAGAAGTAAAGCTAAATCTAAAATAAATGCAAGAAAAAATTCTTATTCTAGACTTTGGGTCTCAATATACAGAGCTAATCGCTAAGCGAATAAGGCAGCTGCGAGTTTATAGTGAAGTTAAACCTTTTGATTATTCATTTGAGTTTATCAAGAAAGATTATGAGGCTGGTATTTTAAAAGGGATTATTCTTTCGGGTGGTCCTAATAGTATTTATGATTCAGAAGCTTTGCTCTGTGATTTAGTTATTTTAGATTTACCAGTGCCTATTTTAGGAATCTGTTACGGGATGCAGCTTCTAGCAGATCATTTTGGTGCTAAAGTTCTGCGCAGTGATACAAGAGAATATGGTAAGGCTGAGTTGTTTATTAATACTGGCTTTCAAGGCGATAAAAATTCATTGTTTTATGGCATTAAGTATGAGGACGACGAAAACGTAGAAATTGGAGTTCATGAGCAGTGCGATGAAGTAGCTATTTCTGTGTGGATGAGCCACTGTGATTATGTCTCAGAGCAGTGCCATTTTAAAATTTCTGCTAGAACAGCCAATACAGCGATAGCAGCTTTTGAAGATACGGCTAGAAAGCTTTATGGAGTACAGTTCCACCCAGAGGTTACTCATAGTGAATTCGGGACTGAGATTATCAGTAATTTTATTTTAAATATCTGTAAATGTTCTCAGGACTGGGATATGCAGTCTTTTATAAATGATCAAATAGAGAGTATTAGAAATACAGTGGGGGAACAGAAAGTCTTACTGGCTCTTTCAGGTGGTGTAGATAGTTCTACGCTGGCTTTTCTTCTGAAAGAAGCTGTAGGCGATCAGTTAATCTGCATGTTTATCGATCATGGTTTTATGCGTAAAAATGAGCCAGAGGAGCTAATGCAGAGCTTTAAGCAGGATTTTGGCATTCAGATATTGTATATAAATGCTAAAGAAAAATTTATGAATGCTTTAGCTGGTGTTTCTGATCCTGAGCAGAAGCGGAAAATTATTGGTAGAGAGTTTATCTATACTTTTCAGGAAGAAGTTACGAAATTGAAAGCCCCAACCCTTGCTCTTTCAGCTGCATCTATTAGTAGTGATAGCGAAAAAGCAGAGCTTGTTATGCATAAGCAGTGCAGTGAAATGGAAATAAAATTTTTAGCACAGGGTACTCTCTATTCTGACTTAATAGAATCTTCAGGGGTTCGCATAGACAGTAAAACTGGTAAAAGAGTGGCTGCAAGTATTAAGTCACACCACAATGTAGGTGGTTTGCCTGATGACCTGAAATTCACTCTCATAGAGCCTTTAAAGACTCTCTTTAAAGATGAGGTTAGAGAGTTAGCTAAAGCTTTAGGCGTCCCAGAATATATCGTACGCAGACATCCTTTTCCTGGACCAGGTTTAGCTATAAGAGTTCTAGGTGAACTTACTGAAGATAAACTTAAGATGGTCGCTGATTCAGATTTTATAGTGCGTGAAGAGTTAATAAAAGCTAATGCCTATGATTTTGTTTGGCAGATATTTACAGCGGTTTTACCAGTTAAATCCGTCGGTGTGATGGGTGATAAAAGAACTTACGCACATCCGATAGTCTTAAGAGCCGTTACCAGTGAAGATGCTATGACCGCAGATTGGGCAAGAATGCCTTATGAACTTTTAGCGAAAATTAGTAATCGCATTATTAATGAAGTAGATGGCGTCAATAGAGTGGTCTATGACATAACCAGTAAGCCACCAGCGACTATAGAGTGGGAGTAGTTTTAATTAAAATAAGTTAGTTGAATAGATTAATTAGGGAATTAAGGAAATAGGGAAAATGATTAGAGGAATAGGTATGAACGAAATATATACAGAGACTGGATTTGAATATGATTATGTCAGTATAGGCAGAGCCAAGAAGGCAAGAAGGACATATGGTTTCGATGAGATTTCTTTAGTACCTAACGGAAATACTTTGGACATAGAGCTTTGTGATACTAGCTGGCAGATAGGTGGGTTAAATTTAAGTACGCCTATTATCGCAAGTGCTATGGATAGTGTAGTCAGCCCTGATAATGCAGGAGTGATTTCTGAGAATCATGCTCTTGCCGTTTTAAATCTACAAGGGATATACACTCGTTATGAAAATTATAATGCGATTTTAGATCAGATAGCAGCTTCTTCTAGAGAAGAATACGTGTCTTTAATGCGAAAGATATATCAAGAGCCGATTAAAGATGAGCTGATTTATGCAGCTGTTAAAAAAATAAAAGCTTCTGGTGCTGTCGCAGCCGTAGCTTTAGCCCCATTTAATGCTAATAGATATGCCCCTATTCTAGAGGAAGCTGGCGTAGACATGATATTTATGCAGGTAACGGTGGTAGGTTTAGAACATCATTCTCTAGAATCTAAAGCTAATGCGAATCCTGAAACCATTCTTGATATTAAGAAGTTTTGTAGTGAAAGATCTGTACCAGTCATATTAGGAAACTGCACTGATTATAATGTGGCTTTAAAGCTTATGGACACAGGGATTTCAGGTTTGCTTATAGGAATAGGACCTGGTGCAGCCTGTACGTCGAGGGGGGTACTTGGTATTGGTGTACCGATGGCTACTTCTATAGCTGACTGTAAAGCTGCTCAGATAGAGTATTTTAAACAGACTGGTAAATATATTCCAGTTATCGCTGATGGTGGTATGGCTGTTGGTGGTGATATCTGTAAGGCGATAGCCTGTGGTGCTGATGGCGTTATGATTGGTTCACCTTTTGCTAGGACTAAAGAAGCACCGGGTAGAGGTTTTCATTGGGGTATGGCGACACCTAGTCCAGTACTGCCACGTGGTACTAGAATCCAAGTAGGCACAGAATGCACTACTAAAGAGCTTTTACACGGTCCAGCTATATATGATGATGGCAGTCAAAATTTAGTAGGAGCTTTAAAAACTTCTATGGCGACGCTTGGAGCCCATACTATAAAAGAGATGCAGGAAGTTGAAGTTATAGTAGCTCCTGGGATACTTACTGAAGGTAAGGTTTATCAGCGTGCTCAGAAGATAGGCATGGCTAGGTAAAGTATAAATTAGGCATTAGCTGTCAGAATTTTGATTGCCAACTTCATTAAATGGAATCACTCTTAACCCAGTCCTATTCTGCTCTTCAGCTCCACCATAAACTAAGATTCTTTTATTACACTCTTTCGGGAAGAGTTTAGAAACATAGTCTAAAGATTCCCAGAGATTATTTTTTATGGTTTCTGCATATTTAATCTCCACAGCTGTAAAATGAGCTGACTCACGCATTATGAGATCCACTTCTTTAGTTTTATCGCGATAAAAATTCAGATTATTATTTTTTCCTTGATTGAATCTAGATTTTAAAAACTCCATAACTATCATATTTTCAAAAAGATACCCTTTTAGGGGGTGTGTATCAATCTGTGATTGGCTTTTGATATTTAGTAGATAAGTGGCTAAGCCGACGTCATAAAAATATAATTTGGGTGATTTAATCAGGCGCTTATTAATATTAGCGAAATAAGGCTCTAGACGAAACAGTATGTAACTGGTTTCTAGAACAGTAAGCCATCTCTCTACGGTACTAGCATCGATGCCTATATCATTACCAAGGCTCTCTTTATTTAAAACCTGCCCTATTCTGCTTGCACAGGCGCGTAGAAATTTTCTAAATAGGCTGATGTTTTGAATTTGCTGTAACTGGTTTAAGTCTCTTTCGAGGTAAGTTTTTACGTAGTCAGCATAGAAATGACTAGGGTTGATTTTATCTTTGTAGATAGCAGGGTAAAAGCCATAGTAAATAAAGAAATTTTTATCATTGATTTCTGTTTTAAAGTCTTTTATTTCATTAGTACGTTTTGAATTATATATTTCTTGAATACTACATGGTAAAAGGTTTATAACGCTGGTTCTACCTGCTAAAGATTGGCTAATGCTTTTCATTAAAGCGAATTGTTGTGAGCCAGTGAGAATAAATTGAGCTTTTTTATCTCTATGTTTATCGACTATGACTTGGATGTAGGATATTAATTCGGGTACATGCTGTATTTCATCTATGATGCCACCATCTTTCATTTGACCGAGAAATCCTTTTGGATCATTTAATGCGAATTCACGTAACTCTAAATCTTCTAAATTAAAGTAGGGTTTATTTTTAAAATAATTTTTGGCAAGAAAAGTTTTCCCCGTCTGTCTTGGTCCAGTTAGGGTGATTACGGGATATTGGGAGGAAATTCTTTCTAAATGTCCTTCTATTTCTCTTTTGATCACGTTAATCTTATACCACAGTTTTGGACAAATCAGGGATATAATCCTTGATTTGTCCAAAAGCCTCAGTAAATATTTTTTGCTATACTCAGTATCTATGTCACAAAAAACTTTTTTAGCAGTTAAACCAGAATCTTTTAAACGTCACGATACAGTGGGCATCGTTAAAATGCTTGAAGAAAAATTAGATGCTAAGTGTTTAGCGATGAAGGCTTACACTCCTTCTAAAGAATTAGCAGCAGCTCATTATGCTGTGCATAAAGAAAGACCTTTCTTCGGTGAGCTTATTTCATCTTTCACTTCCGGCCCTATTCTTGGTATGGTTTGGGAAGGTGAAAATGTTATAGAGAAAGCTCGTGAGTTAATGGGAGCGACTAATCCAGAGCAAGCTGCTGAAGGTACTATCCGTAAAGCTTTTGCAAAGAGCATCGGTGATAACGCTATTCATGGTAGTGATGCTCCCGAAACAGCTGAAAATGAAATTAAGCTTCATTTCCCAGAGGCGAAGTTTTCTGTGATTGTAAGTCCTAGTGCTGAAGCTGAGAATTTAATTAAAGCTACTGTTTAGTTTTAATTAATAGTTAATTGAAATTCTCCCTTGCAGAATTATCCTAAGTAATGTAAAATAAGTTCCCTATGCTTAAAATTAGGCTTCAAAGATTCGGTAAGAAAAAATTCCCAATATACAGAATATCTGTCATGCACAGTACTGTTAAGAGAGACGGTAAGCCCGTTGACAGAATAGGCTTTTATAACCCACATACTAAAGAGTTAGTAGTTAATAAAGAAAAGTTTGAACACTGGATTAAAGTAGGTGCTCAGATGTCTGAAACGCTCTCTAAGCTTATGACTAAGGAAATTACTCATAACTTAGCTGAAGGGCCATTTAAGTTTATCGCTGAAACTAAAGCAGCTAAATTAGAAAAGAAAGCTAAGCTTAAAGAGAAGAATACTAAAATAGGCAAGGCTGAGAAAAAGCGTAAAGAGAAAGAAGCAGAAGCTGCTGCGGCTATTAAAGCTGAATAATTCGATTTACCCCATTGAATGCACGCCATAAGACCTATATAATCTACTTATGTCAATTTCTTTTGACAGATGGAAAAACAGTCTAATAGATTTTAGTCGCAGAAATAAACTTCTGCACTTTAAGAAAAATTTAGGCCCCTCTGTAAATCTTATAGAATCAGCTGAAGAAGTTTTCAGAAAATTTGTTCTTGAACAGAAGGACTTAGGTTTTAAATCTAAGCCGCAGGCAGCTCCGATAGAGAGCTTAGATGATGGACTTGGGCTAGAAGCTGAAGATGAAATGGCTTTCGATGAGAGCATCTTCGATATGTCGAGTATTACTACGATATTAGATGAGGATACGGCAAATATTTTACTTACAGATAAAGATGATAGAGAGCTTGAGCTAGTGTTATCTAGGCTGCGTTCTCGTTCTAGAGATAGTCTTAGCGATCAGGGCGTGAATATACTTTTTGTTGCTTTAAATTTTTTACACTGGCAGGATAAATCCTCGGATGAAGATTCGGTCTTTGAATCACCAGTATTGTTAGTACCAGCTTGTTTGACACGTAAGGGACTCAGTGGTTCTTATCGATTAGAAATTTTGCAAGATGAGCTCAGAGTGAATCCTACGCTCGCTTATAAATTTAAAAGAGATTTTGCTATTGATTTAAGTCCTTTAGAAGATAAGTTAGAAGAGATTATTAGTGAAAATCTTCCAATAACTGAGCTATTTAGTGAGTTACAGAAAATATTAGATGTGTATGGTGATCTTACCAAATCATGGAAACTAGTCGACGAGAATTATCTAAGTCTTTTTTCTTTTGCGAAGCTCTCTATGTATCAGGATTTAGAGACTAATCAGAAGCTTATAGAAGAGCATCCGATTGTTAAAAGGGTTTCGGGGCATGGATTAAGCTCTACCTCATTTAGTCTGACGCAGAATTATGCAGATGTTAAGCCAGAAAATATAGATCAGAAATATAAATCTCTAGAGTCTTTTCAGATTCTAGATGCTGACAGCAGCCAGCAGGCTGCGATTTATAGTGCTAGGGAAGGGCAGAGCTTTGTTTTGCAAGGACCGCCTGGTACTGGTAAATCACAGACTATCGCAAATATAATCTCTGAGTCATTAGCCCAAGGCAAGAAAATATTATTCGTTAGTGAAAAGAAAGCAGCTCTAGATGTAGTCTATGAAAGGCTTAAATTAGCTAATCTCGATCAGTTCTGTTTAGATCTTCATGGTTCACAGCAGAGCAAAGCTAGTATTATGCAGAAGCTGGCTAGCTCTAATGAGGAAGTTAAAAAATTAGCTTTAAAAGCTGATCCAGAGCTTTATGTAGAACCATTAGATAGGCTAAAAGAGGAATTAGACCAGAACCTTAATGAGTTTCATAAGGTTAGATATCCCGTTAATCTTTCTCTTTATCAGCTGTATTCTAAAGTAAGTTTAATTAATTGGGATTTAAGAGCTTATCCGCAGCTTGAATTTACTATTAGAAATATCGAAAGAATCGGCGAGAAAGAGCTTTATGATCTTAGATTTTTCTTTGAAGATTTCGGTAGAAAGTCTTTTATCATAAATAATTATCATAAATTTATCTGGCGTAACGTTCGTATAGAACAGATTAATTATGAACTGGAAAATGAGATTAGATCTAATCTTATAGAAGCTAGAAGCCTTGCTCAGAAACTATTTCAATTAGCTGGTCCTATAGCTGAAAGGTATTTCAATAGAAAAATAAATTCTTTAAATGAGCTTAAATGGTTAGCTGAGGCGACACGCTTAGCTATAGATTCACCATTCCCGCAGGAGAGCTGGTTATCTAAGACTAAGATTAAAGAAATAGAGTCAGCTACTCTTAAGGCTAAAGATAAATATGAAGAATATTATTCTATAAAAGAAAATCTACTCAGTCAGTATAGTAGTGAATTCTTAAATCTAGATCATTTTGATCTTTTAGCTAAATTTAGGTCTGATTACAGTGATGATAATATTTTCAGGTTTTTAAATATAAATTACTGGAAAGATATGAAGCGTATTAAAGAACTCGCCCTGTATGACCAAGTTAAAGGTTTACATTCTTTAATTAGAGATCTAGAGCAAGCTGCTGAATTAGATAAGAAGCAGGATCAGCTCGCGAAGCAGGATACAGATCTCTCTTATAATCTGGGAAATTTTTACAAAAAATATAATACTAACTGGCAAGAGACTTTAACAGCAATTAACTGGGTTAAGAAAATTATTGGAAAATTAGAGTTAGATGAATTACCTAAGAATTTAGCTGAAATTTTAGCTGAGAGTGATAATGAAGAAGCTTTTAAAAATTTTCAAACAGCTGCTTATGAGTTCCTGAAAGCTTTTGAATTATTTAAAGGGCATGTGGATTTTTACTATAAGCTTTTTCCCGTACCTAACGTCGATATAGAAAACCTTTCTTTTAAAGAATTTGATGAGCATTTTGATGATCTGATTAAAAACATAGTGCAGATAGAGGACTGGCTGGAATTTAGAAATTTAAAAAATAGAGCTATAGATTTAGGTTTAGGTCAGCTTTTTGAAGCTATAGTAAATTCTAATACCGATGGCGAAGCTTTATACAACGGGGTTTATAGTGCTGATCTAGGTGTAAATAACTTTAGTAGCGAGATTTTAGAAAAGATTTTCTTAAGTAAGTTCTATCAGTCATGGATAGATAAGATAGAGATAGAGAATCCGAATATTCGTAAGTTTAGTGGTTCTGCTCAGGCACTGCTTACTGAGAAGTTTATAAAATTAGATAAAGATCAGATAGAGAATGTTAGACGAAAACTCTGTGAGAGATTAGCTTTAAATTGGCTTGAATATTATGCTAATCCTATTAACCAACGTGCTTTAGATATTTTTAATTTAGAAATTAATAAAAAGAAAAGACATAAGCCAGTTAGAGTCTTAATTCGTGAGATTCCTAATCTTTTACAAACTTTAAAGCCTTGTTGGATGATGAGTCCTCTTTCAGTAAGTCAGCTTTTAAATACTGAAGGAGAGATAGATAATGAGCTTATTGATAAGACTTTTAGATTTGATTTAATTATATTTGATGAGGCTTCGCAGATCCGTACTGAGGATGCGATACCTGCTATTTATCGAGGCAAGCAGCTTATTTTAGCTGGAGATACTAATCAGTTACCACCGACTAATTTCTTTAATTCTTTTGCGAATGAAGAAGATGATGACGATGATACTGAGAAAAGAAATTTTGAAAGTGTACTTGATGAGTGTGCAGTATTTTTACCGAAAAAGGATTTAGTCTGGCATTACAGAAGTAAACATGAGGATTTAATTCAATTTTCAAATCATTATATTTACGATGGTCAATTAATTACTTTTCCTTCGCCAGTTAAGCAGAGTGAGGAGTTTGGGGTTCACTTTGAATTGGTTCCAGATGGCAAATTTGAGAAGGGGGCTAGGTTTAATAAGAAAGAAGCTAGGACGGTGGCTGAAGCTATTGTTAATCACTATTCTGGCCCATATAGAAATTACACTTTAGGAGTTATCGCCTTTTCTGAAGCGCAGCAGATGGCCATAGAGAGAGAATTATTAAATGTTCTTAGAAAAGATGCTGAAATTAGTGAAGCTATTATCGCAAATGATTTATTTATAAAGAACTTGGAAAATGTTCAGGGTGATGAAAGAGACTTTATTTTCTTTAGCGTAGGCTACGCTCGTGATAAAAAAGGGAATCTTTCTCATAATTTCGGACCTTTAAATCGTGAAGGTGGTCATAGAAGGCTGAATGTAGCTATTACTCGTGCGAGAAATAAAATTAAAATCTTTAGCTCAATTAATTCAGCAGATATAGATTTAAGCAGATCTAACGCTAGAGGAGTGCGAATGCTTAAGGAGTATTTAAAATATGCTGAAACGCAATTTTTAAGTACAGCGAAAGCTTATTTAAAAACCTCACTAAATGAAAGTGGTGATATACATAAGATAATTGCGAAGGCACTTGAGGCGAAGGGCTTTATAGTAGACCAATTCCTAGGCTCTTCAGCATATAAGGTGGATTTGGCAGTCAGGGACAGAGAAAACCCTGAACACTACAGTTTAGGCATAGAACTTGACGGTTACTTCTATAAATCCGCTAAAAGTATTAGAGATAGAGAGCGTCTTAGAAAGCAGGTTATGCAGTCTTTAGGGTGGAATGTTTGTAAAGTCTGGTCTAGAGATTGGGTTAAAAACCCTGATGCCGAGATGGAGAAGATTTTAAATCAGTTAAGCTCACATTCGAGTATTACTTAAAGTTCTTATAAAGTTTTAACCTTGGGTATAAGCCTTCTATTGGGATATAATTATTGCAAATGGTCACACAAGAAAAGCCTAAAGAAACTCTATCTTCCGTTACGATAAGATTTGTCGGAGATAGTGGTGATGGAATGCAGCTTACAGGTACTCAGTTTACGAATACCAGTGCTCTTTTTGGAAATGATACCAGTACCTATCCTAATTTCCCTGCTGAGATTAGAGCCCCACAAGGTACGCTAGCTGGGGTTTCTGGTTTTCAGATTCACTTTAGCTCGAATAATATTCACACTGCAGGTGATCATCTAGATGTTCTTGTAGCGATGAATCCAGCTGCTTTTAAAACGAATATAAATGATCTAAGGCAGAACGGTATTTTGATTATTAATGAAGATGCTTTCAGCGCAAGTAATCTAAAGAAAGCTGGTTTTAAAGAAGACGAAGACGTTTTTTCTAAATATTTGAATAAATTCAGAATATATAAAGTACCTATTACGAAAATGACCCTAGGAGCTTTAGACGGCTTAGATATGATGGCTAAGGCTAAAGAGCGTTGTAAGAATATGTTTGCTTTAGGTCTTACTTACTGGATTTATTCTAGATCTTTAGACCCTACCCTAGAGTGGTTAGAGAGTAAGTTTGGCAAGAAACCAGATTTATTCGAATCTAATGTAAGAGCTTTAAAAGCTGGTTATAACTATGGTAATACCACTGAGATATTCCAGAATACTTATGAGGTGCCGAAAGCTAAAATAGTTCCTGGTGTTTACCGTAATATTACTGGTAACCAAGCTATTTCCTTGGGTTTCGTCGCAGCAAGTGAGCTTGTTGGTAAGCCTTTGTTTATTGGTTCTTACCCTATAACGCCAGCTACGGAAATACTTCAAGAGCTTTCTATGTATAAAAATTTCGGAGTTAAAACTTTCCAAGCTGAAGATGAAATCGCAGGGATAGGATCTGCTATAGGAGCTGCTTTCGCTGGACAGTTAGCTATTACTACGACTTCTGGTCCTGGTATCGCTCTTAAATCTGAGTTTATGAATTTAGCGGTTATAACAGAGCTTCCAGTAGTTATTGCTGATATTCAGCGTGGTGGCCCTTCTACTGGCTTACCTACGAAAACTGAACAGACTGATTTACTTCAAGTCCTCTATGGAAGAAATGGTGAAAGCCCTATTCCAGTGGTGGCTGCTCGTAGTCCATCTGACTGCTTCTTAGCTGCTATTGAGGCTTGTAGAATAGCTATGGAGTATATGACACCAGTAGTGATATTGAGTGATACACAGATAGCTATCGGTTCAGAACCGTGGAAGTTACCAGATTTAGAGACTCTTAAACCAATTCATACTAGAATTCATGAAGATATAGACACATTCGCTCCTTACAGGCGTAATGATGATTTAGCTAGGCAGTGGGCTATTCCTGGAACACCGGGTTGTGAGCATACTATAGGTGGTCTAGAGAAAGAAAATATTACTGGTAAAGTAAATCTTAGTGCTGAAGTTCATGAAGAGATGGTTAAAATCAGAGCGGCGAAGGTTAAAGGTATCGCTGATAAACTTCCGCCATTAGAGGTTTATGGTGAGCAGTCTGGAGATTTATTATTTTTAGGTTGGGGTAGTACTTACGGTGCTATAAGAACCGCTGCAGATGAGCTCCTTGCAAGTGGTTATAAAGTTGGGCAAGTGCATTTAAGACATATCAATCCTTTACCTAATGATTTAGGAGAGATTTTCAGCAGATTTAAACATATAGTAGTTCCAGAGCTGAATTCAGGTCAGCTTTTAATGATATTAAGAGCTAAATTCTTGATAGATATTAAGGGTATTAATCAGGTTAATACTAAGCCGTTTGCGGTTTCAGATCTAGTTAGTAGAGCTAAAGAGCTTATAGGAGATAAATAAGATGACTCAGACTCAAGAGTTAACTAAAGCGGATTTCGTTAGTGAAGGTGATGTTAAATGGTGTCCAGGTTGTGGAGACTATGCGATTCTATCTTCAGTTCAGACAGTGCTTCCTACTCTAGGTATACCTAAAGAAAAATTCTGTTTCGTTTCTGGTATAGGCTGCTCTAGCCGTTTTCCATATTACATGGATACTTATGGTTTTCATACTATTCATGGACGCGCTCCTACAGTAGCTTCTGGTGTTAAAATGGCTAATCCAGATTTATCAGTCTGGGTAGTTACTGGTGATGGAGATGGCCTTAGCATTGGTGCTAATCATACAGTGCATATGATCAGAAGAAATATGGATCTTAAAGTTCTACTGTTTAATAACAGAATTTATGGTCTTACTAAAGGTCAGTATTCACCGACATCTGAGAAGGGTAAGGTAACTAAAACTTCTGTCTATGGTTCTATTGATAATCCTTTAAACCCTGTAGCTTTCGCTATCGCTTCTGGTGCGACATTCGCTGCTAGAACTAATGCTGCTAATCCTAAGCACATGCAAGAGATCCTAAAAGCTGCTGCTGATCATAAAGGCACTGCTTTCGTAGAGATACTTCAGAACTGTAATATCTTTAATGATGGTGCTTTCGCTAAGTATTTAGATAAAGAAACTAAGGCAGAAGAGAATCTCATTTTAGAAGAGGGTAAGCCACTATTATTTAATAACGATACTCAGGGTATAGTTATGAGCTTAGAAGGTTCTCATCCAAGGCTGATAGTAGAAGAAGTTAATGCTACTGATACTTCTGTGTCAATAACTGGAAAAAAATTCCTAGTCCATGATCCGAAAAACGAAGACCACACACTTTCTTATTTAATCAGTCAGTTAGGTGTTAGCCTAGAAGGCACTCCTACTGCGATGGGTGTTTTAAGAGCGGTTAGAAAGCCTACCTATGATGAGGTTCTTTATGAACAAGAAGCTCAAGCTAAGGCGCAGAGAGGTGTTGGTATTCTTAAAAAACTTATTTATTCTAGTGATACTTGGACTGTTACTGAAGAGTCTCAGGCTGCTGGGGTCTAGATTAGCAGCTAAATCTAATGTCAGACTTTAGTTATGGCTGAGCCTTATCATCATTAGGCTTCATAGGATTCTCTATTTCAGAATCAGTAGCTTTTTTAAACTCTTCGCCAGCCTCTTCTATGCCTTTTTTAAAGCTTTTAAGCCCTTTACCTAGGTTTTTACCTAATTCGGGGAGCTTCTTAGGGCCAAATATAATTAAAGCCACGAAAAGGATGACTATTAACTCTGGAAGACCTAGACCAAAAGGTAGCATACAAGACTAAATATACTACATTAACACGATAGAGCTTAGGCTTTATACGTGGGATAAAGTAGGGGTCATGGCTTTATCATTCATAGAACAGCGTATAGCCCAGATGAACAGCTACTTAAAGGGGCTAGAGTCTCAGGTTGAGGCTAAGACTAGAATTTTAGATCAAAAGTTCGGTGAGAGAGCTAGCTTCGCTAATGTTTTAAATAAATTTATAGACCCGAGTAAGCCAGTGACTTCTAAAACAGAGGGTCATCAGTTTGTAGGTAACAGTGTTAATGCTGTAAGCCAGAGTGATCTTAATATTCGGCAAGCTGTAAAAAATGCAGATGCTTACAGTCAGCTCCCTGAGGGCTTCGAGGATTACATTAATACGACGACCGCTGAGCTTGCGACTTACTATAAGGTAGATCTTTCGCCCAATTTAGTGAAAAGTGTTATTAAACAGGAATCAGGTTTCGATCCTAATGCGAAAAGTGCGGTGGGGGCTGAAGGGCTGATGCAGCTTATGCCAGGAACTGCACGTGATATGGGTGTTTTTAATAGTTGGAATCCTTATCAGAATGTTAAAGGTGGTGTTAAATATTTAGCTCAGATGTTAAGTCGTTTCGATGGAAATGTTCAGAAGGCACTAGCGGCTTATAATGCAGGGCCAGAAGCAGTGGCGAAATATAAAGGCATTCCACCTTACAGTGAAACTAAAAATTATGTCAGTACCATTATGAAAGATTACTTAAAACGTGAAAATGGTTACGAAAACATTGATTTGACAGGTTGAAATTGGCTACAATTTAGTTTCTGATGTCAAAAAGAATAAGTTTTTTAGTCTTAGCGTTCGTAATGTTTACGAGTTTTGCTTGTACTGGTCCTAAAGCGGATTTAGGTTCCATAGTTACTTTTGACTATACTGGTACTTTCAAGAAGTCTGGTGAAGAGTTTGATACGACTAAAGGTAAAAAACCGCTTGAGATCGTTATCGGTAATAAACAGTTATTAAAAGCGTTTGAAGATAAATTATTAGGTATGCGTAAAGGTTCTAGTAAGTCTTTTGTGCTTAAGCCAGAAGAGGCTTATGGCGCTCGTGACCCTAAAAAAGTTGTAGAAATTGATAGAGATAAAAGATTTACGGGTGTGGAACTTAAAAATGGTTCTACTATCTATGCTGTAAATAAAGATGCTAAAGGTAATAATGTTTCTACTCCACTAAAAATAGTTAGTTTTACTGATTCTAAAGTGACTATCGATTATAATCACCCGCTTGCCGGCGAGGAATTAAAGTTTAAAGTTAAAGTAGTCGATGTTAAGCCTTTCGATGATAGAACTAAAGTTCTTACTCAAGCTGATCTTGATGCTGCTAAGGCTAAGAAGTAAATAGCGCTTGAAGATTTAAAATAAAAAAGCCCCGTCAGAAATATTTTGACGGGGCTTTTTTATTTTTGTGATTGCGAGGAAGCTCTTGGCTTGATAGTTTTATTTAGTTTCTTTGGGTACTAATTTATTTAAATTGAAATTTATGGTATTAAGCTTGCCTTCACCGATATAGGCAGACGTACCAAGATCTTCACTGCTACGGGTTACATTGCCAGAAGCTGATTCAATAGTTATGCTATTTGGAATGCCGATTTTCTCATCGTTACTACCATAGGCAGTATTTATTAAATATTTCTCTATGCGTATAGTTATAGGGGTTCCTTGAAATGTAGCGTTAAAAATATCAGTTTCTTTTCCATTATTGTTTTGTGTTAAATCTCGCTGAGTATCTTTTTTAGTTATCTGCAAGCCTTCTACTTTTCCATTATTTTGAGAGAGGCTCGATATTAAAACTGCAGCCTGATTTATATTAAAAGGTGCTTGGGCTAATTGAACTCCTTCTGTTCTTGGGTCAGCAGTTCTAGTTCCTGTGATTGCTGCTTGTGTACCTTGCCCAATATCATTGATTATCTGAGAAGAGGTTAAAGCAGGTGATGTAGTAGTATCTAATGATAAATTCATAAACTAACATCCTAATCTAATTCCCATCACAGAAATTAAAATTACTCTTAGATTAACGATAAGTGCATTAACTTGAGTTAATACTCAGAGATTTATTGAAAATTAGATCTATAATTTCTCAGCCTGCATAGTCGAAAGCCTATCGTACTCTTCACTTAAACTCATAGGTTTATCCTCAAGCTTATGCTGCGATAAAGCATGTTCTGGAGTGAAGTTATCATAAGTGGATTCTTCTAATAGTACATCTAGTTTAGTGCCCGGCTCCATTCTTACATCATCACGGGTTACTAGTGCTGCTCCTAATACTGCTCCACCAGCTACGACACTGCCAAAGGTAATAAAATCTAAAATTTTAGCTATCCCGAAAGTATCGTAGGGGTTAGCTAAGGCTAAAAAGGCATAGGCACCACTGCCAGCTACTGTTCCACCTATACCAGCAGCTAACGCTGCTCGTTTTTTATAACTGTCGCCGAAATTTACTTTCTCAGTATGAGCCATCAGCTCTTTTTGGCGAATTAGACCTTTTATGCTGAGTTCACGATTTAAATTAGTCTGTGGTATCGCTATGCGATCGAAATTAATTTCGAGAGTCGGATTTTTATAGAATTTTCCTGGTTTATCTAATTTAGAAATAAAGCCATGCATAAAGCTATTAGTCGGAATTATCACATAATCATTAATAACTACATCCTGCATTACTTGGACTGTGACTTGATCTCCCTGCTGGCTCATACGAGTATCGACGGGAGTTCTAAGCTCTACAGGGATTTTTAAACCTCGCGGTAAATAATAACCATTAGTTTTTATAAGACCGCCAGAAAGCTTATTCGGGTCCACCGTTGGATTTCCTTTGGGCTTGGCGGCAAAACATACAGAGCTTTGCAAGCACGTAAGACTCAGTATCAAAACTATTGATACAAGTTTTCTTTCGTGCTTTGCTCTGTATTTAAACATTTATATAGGATTTTTATTCCTTAATTACAGTCTGTTTTTATAGAGTAAATGAGCTATTTCTTAGGTGTAATCGCTGAGTTTGAAAGTGAATTTACTTAACAGAGCTTTAAACGTGGTATATTACACTTATACTCAAAATGGAAGACTATTCGTCTTTACTTTTAATCTTCGGGATTATTCTTCTCAATGGTACATTCGTTGCAGCAGAATTTGCGATAGCTAGACTCAGAAAGTCACAAGTAGACCACATCGTAAACTCTCGAAACCCTAAGAATCTGCCAAAATTAGCGGCAGCAAAAATTTTACAAAAAATATTAGAGAATATAAATGATTATATCTCTGCCTGCCAAGTAGGTATTACAGTAGCGAGTTTAGTGCTTGGTGCATTAGCTGAATCTAAATTAGAGGAGATACTCCTTCCTTATATTTCTCAAATTCAAGATCTAGGTATAGATCCTCATGCTATTTCTCTAGCCTGTGCGATAGCTTTAGTAACGTTTATTCATGTCATAATTGGTGAATTAATTCCTAAAAATTTAGCTTTAATTAATCCAGAGAAGACTGGTCTGAGATTAGCTTTCTTTTTAGAGTTTATTCATACGATTTTTAAATTACCAGTGATGCTTTTAAATTTCTGTTCTAACTCTATTCTTAAGCTAATAGGAATAGATATGGATTCCACTGATGCGATTCATTCTGAAGATGAGCTGAAGCTGATTCTGAGTACCTCTCAAGAAGAGGGGATTATCGAAGAAGAGGAAGAGAAGCTTATTCAGAACGTGTTTCAGTTTAACGATACTATCGCAAGAGATATAATGCACCCGAGAACAGATATGATCTGTATTGAGGCTGGTATTAGTATCGAAGAGGCGATGAAGATTACTAATAAGCATCCCTTTTCTAAATTTCCCGTATTCCAGAAAAGATTAGATAAGATCATCGGCTATGTGAGCATTAAAGAGATGTTGCGTGCCTATGAACGAGGTGGGGTGCACGATCCTATAGAATCGATAGTGAAAGAAGTTTTAAAAGTCCCTGATGGAATGTACATTATAGATTTAATGTCGATGATGCAGCAGAAGAAAAAACAGATAGCGATTCTTATTGATGAGTATGGTGGTACTAGTGGATTAGTTACTATTGAAGATATAGTTGAAGAGGTCTTCGGTGAAATTAGTAATGAGTTTGAGGATCATTCACAGGTTCCTTTACTGGAACTCACGAAAGGTGTTTATAAAGTAGATGGTAAGCTGACTCTGAGAGAAATTAATGAGGAACTGGGTTCTGAGTTTGAGTCTGAGCATTATGATACTATCGGTGGTTTCATTTATGGTCTTTTAGGTACTGACCCAGTAATCGGTGCTCAGTTAGAGGCGAATGGTTTTATTTTAGAAGTATTAGAATGCCGTGATAATAGGGTACTGAAAGTTAAAATTAGCCAAAAAAAAACTGATACTGTGCCAGTAGAGTGAGAGTGGTGCAGAAATTGAAGTTTGCGAGCAATTCACGTGGGCTGCTTGCAAACGTACAAGTTCAAGGCTGAGGAGGACGAATGACCGCAGTGTACTCAAGGTACATGAGGATCATGAGGACGACGAAAACGCAGAAATTGAAGTTTGCGAGCAGTCCCCCTCATGTTAAAATGCAAGCATGGTTATTACGGTATACGCCGCCCTCCTTGGTTTCTGGTATATTTTTCTCGTCTCTCAAGTTATTAGAGTGCGCATGGGTATTAAGGGGAAGGTTCAGGGACCTGAAAGTAAAAATTTAGCTTACGCTGTTAAAGCACATGCTAATTTTTCTGAATATGTTCCACTCCCTTTAATTCTTTTAATTCTTCTTGAAATGCAGGAGCCGAACATGATTTATTTTAATGTTCTTGCTGGATTGCTCTGTATATCAAGGATTTTGCATTCTATTAGTTTACTTTTCGTGGAGAAGATTTTAAATACCACGAAACTAAGAATGCTCGCCACGGCTCTTACTATAATAGTCGTTCTGATAACTGCTTTTAGTAATATAGTTCTTTATTTTATAACAGGCGATTCAGTTATAAACCCGCTTTAAGATGGATATTAATTCTCCTTTCGTGAGGGAAACTACTCTAGATGGTAGTTCTACTTATAAAAATCTTGAATATAATGAGACTTATCACTCTAGTATAGGGGCATACACGGAAGCCTTATATAAGCATGTGCTGGCTTGTAAATTAGATGAGCTTGCGAATTCTTCCCTTGCGGAGACCTCTGTGGAACCTGCAATTTTAAGTTTTCCAGTAATAAGAATTCTAGATGTCTGCTTCGGTCTTGCTTATAATTCAGGCGTCGCTATTCAAAAAATATGGGAAATTAATCCAGCTCAGAGAATAGAGATAATAGGTTTAGAAAATGATGCGGCGATTATCGCAGAACTGCCGAATATAGAAGTACCTGAGGATTATCTATTTATTAGAGACTCAATTATGAAGCCGCTTGCAGAGCAAGCAAAGAAATTATTAGTTGCTTCTGGTCGTGGCGCTGTACATCAGGATGACGAAAAAGTAGAAAGTGAAGTATTACAGCCGTCTACCATCGGTGAGTTAAATTTACTTACAGAAAATCTTAATATGAGGATTTTAATAAATGATGCTCGAAATGCAGTTACTGAGATCGAAGATGACTATTTTGATGCGATTTTTTTTGATCCCTTTAGTCCTAAAACCTGTCCAGTATTATGGACAGAAGAATTTATCGCAGCTGTAGTTAGTAAAGCTAAGCCTAAAGCTTATATCTCTACCTACAGTTCAGCACGTATAGCCAAAGATAGTTTCAGCAAGGCTGGCTGTGAGCTGTTTGAAGGACCTAAACTAAATCGTCGTAACGGGGGAGTCTTAGCTAGGAAAAAGAGTCTAGCTGTTAGCACTCTGTTGCCAAAGCCTTGAACTTGCACGTTTGGCCAGCGTGGCAATTAGTAGGCGGCTATTCCCAGTCATCAACGATTACGCCCTTAGCGTAGTCAGTCGCGCGGGTTTCAAAGAAATTAGCGTGTTCTTTTCCGTTAACCATAAGGTTCATCCAAGGTAGAGGATTTTCTTTAATATCATAAAGTCCTTCTAGTCCTAGGTCTGAGAGTCTTTTATTCGCTATATATTTTAAATACTTCTTAACATCCTCTGGCTGTAAGCCTTCGACTGATCCTAAAGTAAAGCAGGTATCGACGAAATTATTCTCTAAGCGAATCATTTCATCGCAGGCTTTATAAATTTCATCTTTAAATTCAGGAGTCCAGATATCAGGATTTTCTTTAATGAACTGTCTAAATAAAGCACAGACACCTTCTGAATGCAGAGATTCATCACGAATAGACCAAGTAATGATCTGTCCAACATTCTTCAATAACCCACGTCTTGGGAAATTCATAAGGATAGCGAAGCTCGCAAATAATGCTATTCCTTCCATAAATCCACCAAATACAGCTAAGTTTTTAGCTATCTCGTATTTATTTTCCGTTTTAAAGTTTTGAAGATATTCATATTTATTCTTCATCGCTTCATATTCACGGAAGGCGCTGTATTCTACTTCTGGCAAGCCTAGCGTATCGTTTAAATGAGAGTAGGCCCACACATGCACTGTTTCCATAGAAGCAAAAGCTGTAAGCATCATAGCTATTTCAGGTTTAGGGAAGACTGGTATTAGATGACTATTATAGTTATTCTGTACCTCTATATCTCCTTGAGTAAAAAATCTAAGTACTTGGATAATTAAATTAGATTCTTGGGGAGTAAGTTTAGTTTTAAAGTCGACTAAGTCATCAGCCATGGGAACTTCTGTTGGTAGCCAGTGTGCCTGCTGCTGTAATTTAAAATATTCAAAAAACTGAGGATATTCAAAGGGCTTGTAATGATCTCTTGGCGTTAGCATGCTTCTTTGATTGCTTTTAGCCATCTCACTGATTTTACTAGTCTCATCGAGTTTACTAATTTCATTCACTTTAATTGAGTTCTCCGTAGTAGTTGTAGTCGTCATGTGTTCCTTTTATAGCTCAAAAAACCATATATAGTGGTTTTACCACTCTTAGTTATTTGAAAAACGCTAAAATTCTCGTGTCCTTCTAATATATCATCAAAGTTATTCTCCGAGACAGGCAAAGCAAACTTTCTTGATGAAAAAATAATAATCTTAGTAAGGAAATTTTCACTTGAAATTATCGAGATTATAAGGATCAATTTCTATGAAGCGGGCTTGGGAAATTTTTGAGATAGTTTTAAATAACTTGATTAGTTTTGCAGATATCTGAATAATAGTAATAACTCGCTTTCGGAGTTCTATTATAAGTTTCATGATCTACATGGATAAGCCCAAATCTTGGCTCCATGCCTAATGCCCACTCGAAATTATCTATTAAACTCCAATAGAAATAACCTTGAATATTTACATTTTCTTGAATCGCTTTATGAATGGCCTCTAGATGGCCTTTAATAAAATCTATGCGATATTTATCTTCTAAATCTTTGTTTTCAGGATTAGTCTCTATATGTGAATAGCCGTTCTCAGTGATAAATACAGGTTTATTCCCTAATAGCTTTTTAAATTTTTCGCTGCTTAGGACTTTATATAGACCTTCAGGGTATATTTCCCAGCCAAGTGAATTATGTGACTGTTCACGAACTCTAGTTACAGGACTTTCTTCGTTCTTCAACCCCTTAAGTGTACTTTGTAACTGTCCCCATAGAAGTGAATCTAGGTCAGGGTTAGCTGGATCTTTAGCTTGCGTCGAAAATTTATAAATGAATCTAGTGTAGTAATTCACACCTAAAAAATCTAGACTGCCCATATCTAAACATGATTCTATAAAGCTGTAGTTATGTAATTGATCTCTAATTACGGCTGGAATCAGGTCTAAATCGACTCTTCGTTTATAAGGGCTGATATGAGATGTATCTGATGTAGTTCCTAGCTTTATCTTAGGCTTGTTAGTATCTTCAGCTTCTCCTTCTTGGGATTCTTGATATGACTGAAAATAGTACATATTTTGCGAAAAACCTACTTGGTGACTCGGGTTAAACTCTTTTATGCTTTTATAAGCTAGTTCATGAGCCGTGAGCATACCTTGATAGGCTTTAAAATAACCATTTAGATCATTCGTTTTACCAGGCGGCCAGATGCCGCTTTCATAACCGAAACCAAGAAAAATATTAGGCTCATTAAAGGTAATCCAGTATTGGATTTTCTCACCGAAATTTTCTAATAAGAATTTTACGAAGTTATTAAACTCACAGGCAGTGTTAGGATTTTCCCAGCCACCTTCTTTAGCTAGCCAGTTAGGCAGAACGAAATGAACCAGTGTCGCAAATGGTTTAACCTTTAACTCATCTAAAAGTCTTTCATAGAAAGCTAAAGTCTCTTCATGAAAATCATCAGGCCCCCTATGTAAAGCTGCCCAGTTAAAGGAGAATCTGTAAGCATCAGCTCCCAAGTCATTTATTAGAGTTAAATCTTCTTCTAATTTTTCATAATGCTTAACTGCTAGCCCAGCACCATTCGGAGATTTTACTTTCTCTGGTTTATCTAGCCACTCTGCCCAATCAGAGAGCTTTTCACGATATTCATCGGGGTGACCTTCTATCTGAAAGGCTGCTGTAGCTGTCCCCCAAGTGAAGTTAGCTGGAAATTTGATAGGTCCATCTTTGTCACTTTCTTTCTGACCATTGCTAAAAAAAATATTCTCTTGTATTTTTTTAGTGAATTTAAAAATATCCATGCCTATATTTTATGCACAGAAAAAGTCGACTGGTTTCTACTTATAAAAAAATCTTTCCCTCCCTCGATTACATCTATTGAACCACCTTTTTTTCTCGGCTTGAGCCGATGGTGCCGCCAGTGGTTACTAAAGCGGCTTTTGCCTCAGTAATTATCGGTCGTCTATAGTTTGACATGGGCGTCGCAGGGGTACTTAGAAACATAGATGTTCTGATTATCTTAAATTAATAAATGTGTTAAGTTAAGTTTTTTCTACGCTAATAATGAAGCTAGCTCGCTGGCTTTCTTTTGGTTTTAAAGTTATGGCATTAGGTGTTAATGCTGCGTCTGTGCCTTTATTATTAAACTGTAATTCACTAGCATTAGGCGGGCAGGTAAGTGGTTCTATGCAGAGCTTATTCTGACCAGCTCGCTTATCTGTTTCGCCGTTATAGATAGTTATAAAGCCCATTTCACGGCTTTGGTCTATATGTATTTTAGTACCGTTTCCTTGGGTGATAGTCGATCTTACTTCACCTTGTGCATTAGGTTTAACGGTATAAGTAGCGTCTATCTGCCCATCTGCCTTAGAAGCTTTTCTGCCAGTAGTTAAATCGTTACTAGGATTTTCTAATTTACCAGTAGGTATACCCTTTTCACCTAGTTTTAATTCTTTGCCTACTGCTGCAGTGAAGCTAGCTGCTTCATCGACATTGAAATATGGATGGAAACCTAGACCTACTAATGGATACAGTCCACCATTAGGAGATCTTTCATCACCAGTATTAGTTACAGTGACTTCTGTCTTTAAGCTCGGTACGCCTGTTTCAGGATTTTTACTTAAAGTATAGGTCATAGAGAACTTGGCAGAGCCGAGTTTCCTACTTAAAATGAGGTCATCTTGAGTATTAAAGTTATAAGTAAGTCTAAGATCACCAGTGTTATTGGTTTCGGCTTTTTGCAATGACCATAGTTCTTTATGCATTCTGCCATGAATCATATTTCCTTCATTAAACTCAAAGTTTCCATTTCCCTCATCTTGCTTTGGCTTAGCTAGTTTAATTTCTCGTGTTTTACCTTTAGCATCAGAATAATAAATCTTGCTTTTATTAGTTCTGTTAGGCGGGCTAATTAAAGGCATGCCTTCCATTTCATGGACTTTATTTCCTCCTGCTTTACTTTCTAAGACTGGCGAGCTGATAATTTTTTCACCTGCTAATTCCAGATTTAATACATTTGCTCCTAATTCAGGGCTGATACTTACTTTGGCTGATTGATCCCTCAGGGAGAAACTTTGTATAGTGATATCTTTACCTGCGACTTTTTTAGTTTCAGTGGAGAGCATTCCAGCAGTTTTTAAATTTTCTAAATTAACAGTTTGCCAGCTAAAGTCTTCTTGTGGTTTTGATAGGGACTGGGTTTCAGTACTGCGGGTATCTGGTGAAGAGTTGCGTTGTTGAGTAGTAGGCGGAATATCTTTTGCTAGCGGAGTCTGCCTATTTACGGCAGTCGCAGTATTATCATTTATTGGAGCTGTTGTGCCCATCCTTGGATGCTCTGGAGATATATTTAACATCTTTGTTAATTAGTAGTTAGAAAGTCTATCGTGTATTACATGGAAAACTTTAGCATATTTCAAGAAAGTAAAAACTCGTAAGCTGGAATAATTTCTATAGTATTTTTTTGGATTTTTTCCTGATCTTTAAGCTCGAAGTTTATTATTAGGAGTTTTTTAATTTTAAATTTTTTATCCATCTCTAATTCAGATTTAGCTTCTATAAGTGATCTAATTTCTCTTTCCTTGGTTTCTAAATCTGAAATGTCGTAAGAAACCTGCACTAGCAAAGCTGCTTCGGGAATGAAAAAATCTACTTCATAGTTAGATTTAGTTTTATAGTAAAAAACCTCTTGATATTTTTTACGTAGATGTAAAAAAACTAGATTCTCTAATAGGACTCCCTGTTTTTCTTTAAATTTAAAAGTTATCTCATGTATTAGACCTGTATCTATGGCGTAGATTTTTTTAGGGGCGATTTGCTGCCTTTTAATCGAAATATCGAAGATATTTATAGCAAAAATTAACCAAGAGTTTTCTAAATATGAAATGTAATTAGTGACAGTAGTTACATTACCGATGCCGAGCTGCTGTTTAATTTTAGAAAACTGTATAGGGCTAGTAATATCAGTGAAAACTCGCAGAGAAAGCTCACGCAGGGTTCTATCAGCTTCTATTCTGTAACGTGTAGCTATATCTCGGTAGAGAATATCTCGGTAGAGGCTTTTTAATACAGGTAGCTCTGGATATCTTAAAGCCTCTGGGATAGAGCCTTTTAAAATATATTCTTTAAGCTTGTTTTTTAATAAGGCTCGTGTCTTAGTGTCTAAAACGTTTCGGCTCTCTTTCATTATCTCTTTAATATCGATTTTTCGATAACGTAAAAACTCCTCGAAGCTAAAAGGAAAAAGCTCTAATGGAAAATAACGCCCTGTAAGCCTAGTACCAAGCTCTTTACTCAGTAATGAAGCGTTAGATCCAGTGATGTAAAGTTTAAAACCATTATCTATAAGCCTTCTACAGAAGGTTTCCCACTTATCAATGTTTTGGATTTCGTCGAAAAAGATTACTTTTCTTTCTGAAAATAGTTCGATTAGAATTTCAAGTAATGCGTTAAAGTCACTAGCTGTGAAGTCTGAAAATCTATCATCATCAAAATTAATATAGTAGTAAGCATTTTTTTCATAGTATTTATGAGCGATTTGATGCAGAAATGTAGATTTTCCAGCTCTTCTTAAGCCACTAATAACCACTGCTTGAGGGGCTTTCACGTGTTTTTCTACTAGTTTTAATGCATCTTCTCTGATGACGTTTAGTTCTGCTGAGCAGAATCTCTTCATCTGCAATACTAATAATTCTTTGATATCGTTGACTTTGAAGACCATATTTATTCTATTGGTAATAGAGCTAATTTTTTATTTACTCTATTGATAATAGAATTATACCCTTATTTACTCTATTATAGATAGACTAAATAAGAGCTAATTTTTTGGATCTTCTGGCTTCTCGCTATATTCTAAAATGTCTCCTGGCAAGTTTTATTCGCTTATCTAGGATAAATCAAGGAGCTGTGCCAAGAGTAATCTGCAAGATAAATTCTCTTAAACTAATGAATTTTACTTTCAGGTCAGTATAGTTTTTTGTATATGATTCTTGGATATCATTGGCGATAAGAAAATTCTCTCCTTCTGGATGTAGTTCACGAAAAGCTTGTAGATTGTCTGGGCTGAAATTTTTAGCTTGCCATTTAGTTTCTATAGCTATAACAGTCTGTGAGCGTTTTTTCTTAATTATAAAGTCGACTTCTTGCTTTTTTTTGTTTCGCCAGTATAGTATGTCTGCATTGTTTTGGAGCTGAGCTTTTAGTTCATTTAAAACGAAGTGTTCCCAGAATATACCTAAATCCTCGTTCCTGAGTGATGACCAGCCTTTTAAATAACAAGCAAGCCCAGTGTCAAAAGCATAAACCTTAGGTGCTGAAACGATTTCAGAATTTTTTCGTTTATGATAAGGACGAAGAACATCTATAACAAAGGTTTCTTCTAGTACGTGTAAAAAATTACTAATAGTCGGACTACTAACTTTACAGTCAGTGGCAAATTTACTAGCTTCAAAGATTCCGCCACTCTGTATAAAGAGCAATTCCATAAATTTCTGAAAAGCAAATTTACTACGCAGCTCATAAAGTTCTTGAATATCTTTAGACCAGTAAGAGTCAATCCATTCTTCAAAGGCGTATTCAGGCAGTTCGTCACTGAGATAATTCTCGGGCATGCCACCGTAGAGAAAGCGTTTTTCTAAAAGTGTATTATGGCACTGTTGCCGAACTCCAATTTCTGCGTTTTCGTTATCCTCATTTATAGGTTCTATTATTTTGGGATTTTTATTCTGAGCAAAAGCAAGAAGATCAGCTTCTATTAATGGTCTTAGCTCTATGACGATTTTTCGTCCACTTAGAGTGTCTTTAAATTTTTTACTAGCAGCTAGAGTAGATGAGCCCGTAGCTATCACCTTAACATTAGAATAATGATCAGCAGCTATTTTCAGGACTTCAGAAGGATTTTCTAAACGATGAATCTCGTCTAGGATTACGATCTTATTTTCTTTTCCCTGCCAAAATTCTTCTACATCGCTTTCAATAAGATCACGGTTTCTTTTTAACTCACAGTCATAATACAGAAGAGACCCATGCGCAATTCCATTTTTTGCGTTTTTACCCGCCTTATCACCCTCAGATAATGACTTTACTAAGGTGGTTTTACCTATACGCCTTACGCCGACTAGCCAGATGATAGACCTCAGTCTCCAAGCTTTTTGTATTTTTGTGATCCAGAATTCTCTAGGGAACATAGGTTTATCTTTTATTTAGTGGATGAGCCAAATTATATATTCCACAACTTAGAACTATTCTAAAGTATATTTTAGTTTAGTTCTACCATTTTAAAGTATACTTTCGTTTAGTTTTTTACTATTAATGATATTTGAGTTGAAGTTTAGCTTTTTATACTCCAGCGAGCAAAAGCTCAGGCGAAGTAATCCTACCCTTAATTGCTGTCGCAGCCACTATCGCAGGGCTAGCTAGATGTGTTCTCGCTCCAGCTCCCATGCGCCCTGGGAAATTACGGTTAGTACTAGAGATGCATCTTTCCTGTGGAGCAACTACGCCCATGCTCATTCCGAGGCAAGGTCCGCAGCTAGCGTGAGTCCAGAGTGCTCCAGCATCTTGAAATATTTCATGTAAACCTTCACGTTCCGCTTGGCGTTTAACTTCTTGAGACCCCGGAGTAATAATAGTTGGGATAGAAACTTTCTGACCTTTTAAAATGCTCGCAGCGATTCTAAGATCGGAAATTCTAGCGTTAGTACAGCTACCAATAAAGGCTTGGTCTATGTCTAGATCAGCTAATTTATCTCCAGTTTTAAGTCCCATATATTCTAAAGCCTTAGGATCTGCATCAGCAGGCACTACACCATCGAAACTGCTAGATTCACCAGGATTAATTCCCCAAGTAACTGTAGGTTTTAGTGCAGAAACATCTATTTCCACAACTTCATCATAAGTAGCACCCGCATCTGGAGTGAATTTAGCCCATTTAGCTTTTAGTGTATCGAACTCAGCAGAATCTTTAGTTATCTGCTCTTTACCTCTTAAATACTCGAAAGTCACTTCATCAGCAGCTATCATGCCACTAGTAGCACCAGCTTCTATAGCCATATTACAGATAGTCATGCGTTCTTCCATGTCTAGGTCAGCGATAGCATCACCAGTGTATTCTAGAACGAAGCCAGTACCACCTTTAAAGGTGATTTTATTAATAATAGCTAGAATAAGATCCTTAGCATAAACTCCTTGACGACGCTTCCCTGTAAGGTTAATCTGCATAACTTTAGGCTTTTTCAGTAATAGGCACTGAGAGAGCATAGCTCCAGCATTAGCAGTAGTACCGATTCCTAGAGCGAAACAGGCGAAAGCTCCATTAGTACAGGTGTGGCTATCGCCACAACAAAGCGTCATCCCTGGCTGAACATAACCTCTTTCTGGAGCGACTACGTGGCAGATACCATTTTCACCGATATCAAAGTGTCTAATACCGTGCTTTTTAGCCCATTTTCTAAGCACACTTGCTTGAATAGCTGTCGCTGTATCTTTTGCTGGGGCGACATGGTCATTAATCGCTAAAATACGATTAGCATCAAAAATTCTGCCCGCGAACTCTTCATCGATTTGAATCGCACCCTGCGGTGTAGTGATCTCGTGAGCCACTATTCTATCCATGAATATCAGGTAATTATCTCCAGGAAGTGCTTCCACTACGTGTGCATCCCAGACTTTATCGAAGAGAGTTTTAGCCATATTAATAAGCTATTTTAGCAAGTTTGATGGGAAATGATCTTGTGATTTTTTTGCCAATGAACTGACTAATTTGCATTAAGTTGCAAAAAAGTCGCGACTAATTTGCAATAGCTTGAGAAAAAGTCAAAATTTGGGTAGAATTATTTAATAAATGAAACGCTTTCAGCTAGATCCTATTAAAAAAGACTTGGAGAAAAAAATGGTATTTTTGGTAGGTCCAAGACAGTCTGGTAAAACATGGCTAGCTAAGAAAATTGCTAAAGCCTATAGCAATTCGCTTTATTTAAATTACGATTCTTTAGAAGATAAGGAAATAATTGATAAGCAAATCTGGGACAGGGATTTAGATTTGATTATTTTTGATGAGCTGCATAAAAAACCAGAATGGAAAAATTTTATTAAAGGTGTTTTCGATACTAAAGAAAGTGGGACACGCATATTGGTTACTGGTAGTGCAAGGTTAGAGGTCTTCGATAAGTTAGGTGACTCACTAGCTGGTAGGTATTTTAGGCATAGGTTAATGCCTTTTTCCTTAGCGGAGTTTAGGAAGATAAATGAGACCGTCTCTTTAGGTCAGTTAATGCTTAGAAGTGGTTTCCCTGAACCCTTTCTAGCGGATGATGATTTAGAAGCAAGCAGGTGGAGGCAGCAATATGTTAATGGTTTACTTACTACTGATGTATTTGATTTAGAGCCGATTCAGAATATCAAAGCTATGAGGCTGCTTTTTGATATGTTAAGGCTGCGAGTTGGTTCTAGTATTTCATTTAATTCACTTGCAGAAGATTTAAAAATTTCATCGAATACAGTTAAAAAGTATATTGAGATATTAGAAGCTCTATACATTATTTTCAGGGTGACCCCTTATTCTAAAAATATTGCAAGAAGTATTTTAAAAGAACCAAAGATTTATTTTTTTGACACTGCTCTAGTAAGTCACAGTGAGGGAGCGGCTTTTGAAAATCTTGTGGCTTTGAGCTTACTTAAAAGTATTTATGCTGAGAATGATTATCTTGCAGAAGAAAAAGAATTACATTATCTTAGGACGAAAGATGGGCTGGAAGTCGATTTCGCGGTGGCTAATAAAGGTGAGCTAGAGTATATTTTAGAAGCGAAATTAAGTGATAAAAATATTTCTAAAAGTCTTTTAAATTTTAAAGAGCATTATGGTTATAAGGCTTTTCAGATCGTGAAAAATATGGGTAAATCTAGAATCGAGTCTGGGGTTAAGGTCTGTGTTGCAAAAGAGTTTTTAGAGGGGTTGTATTTATAATGGTTTTATAAAATCTGAGCTTCATTTATTTGGCTCCATCAATACAGCAATTTCCCTAAAAGGTGTCCTGAATTCTTCTTGCTTATGCATCGCATGTTCAAGCTCATTTTGAATAGGTACTTTTAGAGTCATATATCCAAAAAAGCTTGATAGGTTACCGATTAATTCTCTGAAATTAGTTTGAGCTAACTGTGAGCTGCTATCAAGTGTAATAGTCTTCTTAACTAGCTCTTGGCATATTCCATTAATTAAATTAAAAAAAGGGTAAGTAATTGCATTAGCCACAGCTATTTTGGCTTGTTTATTATAATTTTCAGACCCCAGCTCTTTTCTTAAAGCATTCTCACCGACTATTCTTTGGCGACCTAGTGCACTTGCAAATTTACCAAGACCAGTATTAATAGGGCTTAGTAGAAAACCTATGACGATTGATCCGCTATCGAAGATTTTTCTATCAAGAGAAGTCTCTTTAAAGGATTTAGGAATTTCATATATTGATTGAAGATTCTCTGAGAATTTTATTTTCAGAGAATCTCTGTTTTGATTTAGATCTTTAAAAACAGCTTGAGCATTGATACGACGAGGGTCTAGTTCATTATTTAATTTCATCTGCTCTATGAGTGAATTTCGTAATGATTCGACAAGAAAGTTTTTAATATAAGTGATAGAAAAAGTTTGAGCATTATATGCAAACATGGTGCTGAGTGAGGATTTATCGGATTTACTTAATTCAATTCCTGCTGTAATAGAATCACCGAGTGTGCGACTTGCTAGGCTTAATGCCCATATAGGAGCAGCCATAGTGGCAGATGCCCATTTATCAGCATTAGAGTAAATAGTTTCTTCTTTGTTTAAACGACCAACTGTATTAGCTTTTATATTTTTTTCGATCAATAGAGAAGCTTCTTGAAACTGGCTAAAGATTGAGGTGGCTGCTTCTGTAGTAGTGGGATTTAATGTTTCTAAAGCTTTTTCATGTAAAGCTCTTGGGCGGTGCTTTTGGGGTGTATTATTGGCACCACTTTTATCAGAAGTTTGAAAGGCTTCTTCATTATCAGATATTTTAGGTACAGAAGCCGCAGTTACTCTGGGGTATGCTGCCATAACTCCTGCTGCTCCTGCTAATGTTAGGAACTTACGTCTATCCAATTTAAACTCCTTTGTTTAAAATAAGACGCTCATAATCTTAGCAGTATTAAAGGGCAGATTAGCGAATAGATAAAATTCTTTTAATGATTTTTAATGCATTTAATATCTAATCTGTATTAGTAAAATAATCCATAAAATTCCCAGTATGAATCAGCTTTAATTCTTGAAATTCTGGATAATGTTTTAGCCACTGCGGCGGGATCTTCGCGCTTTTTTTAGCATTAAACTTAGCTTCATAGAGTTCTAGTAAACCATCTGCTTCTAGGATAAAATCTATTTCCTGCTGTTCATGGGTTCGCCAAAAATAGATAGTTTTAAAACTTCTGTCGTATTCGATTCGCTTATAGAGTTCCAGAAAAACGAAATTCTCCCATAATGCTCCTTTGTCATTTCGTAACTCTATGTCTTGAAACTGGTTTATTAAAGCATTTCTAATACCGAGATCTAAGAAATATATCTTTTTAGATTTTTTGATTTCGTTTCTCTGATTACTATTGAAGGCTGGAATCATTTTTATAACAAAGGATTTTTCTAATATATCTAGGTAATGAGTAATAGTTTTATTATCGACTTGTAAGTTACTCGCAAGCTCATTAACATTCACTTCTGAGCTGATTTGATAAGCAAGTAATTTCGTTAATTTATAAAGGACATCAGCTTTTTTTAGATTTAAAAAACTCAGAATATCTTTAAATAAATAGCTATTAGCTATCTCAAGGATCAGTTCTCGCTTCTCATGTTTATTTTCAGTCGTAATGACTTCGGGGTATGAGCCATAGAGTAATAATTCTTCTAGTTTATGTTTAATTTCATATCGACCATAATGCTCAGAGAGTTCTTTAATACTAAGAGGTAAGAGGGATTGAGTTTTTTTCCTACCAGTTAGTGCCTCACTGAGCTGATTTGCTAATTCAAATGAAGATGAACCTGTTAATATTATTGCTAGCTTTGGGTTTCTATCTAAAATTAATTTAATTCCTCTGCCGAGATTCTCTAGAATTTGAGCCTCATCTATAATGAGAATTTCTAAATTTTCCACAAACTCGTCTAAGTCAGTTATTGAAAGGTCTTTAAATAAAATCTGTAGCTGAATGTCTTCTCCAGTACGCTGCCTGAATTTAGATTTATTCTTGAGAAGAAAGTTTTTAACTAAAGTAGTTTTTCCAACCTGCCTTGCACCATAGATTAGTAAGGCTTTGCCTTTTTTTAGAAGTTTATCTATTTGTACTTCTCTTTTTATATCCATGGTTTTAAAATACTTTCTTGAATATTAATATTTTACCCAGTTTTTGGGTGTTTTGGAGTTCTAGTCTGAAAAATTGATAGAATTTTTGGAATCTGAGTCCAATAATTTGCTTATGATAGATAAAATTCCTTTAAGCTTTTTTAATAATAACTACATGGGGCAATTAAAGTTGCTAGCATTGCAGGAGTTTAAGGTAATAAGCATGAAAGTTTATCCAGTAAAGATTTTAACTGCATTTAATAATAGTATCCAAGCAGCTGGTGGGCAGCCATTGTTTGAGGTTGGTCCAGCTAATTCAATGATGAATGGGGAATTAACTACTGCTTCACCTGAAATTAAAAGATATTTAGCTAGAGAAATGGCTTATTCGAAATTTTCTAATACGCATCCCCGTGTTTTATCAATGGTTCATCGTCTTTGGACGCTTATGAGGCACAACATTGACGAGAAGGGGATAGAAGCTCAGCAAGATTTTATGCTTAAAGCTCAAGAGCAATTACAGAGAGCAGAGAGCTTTAAAGATGGCTATTTAGAAATTAAAGAGAGGTTCTCTAAAAGTATGCTGGATGAAGATAACCTTAGGTTTTATTTTTTTGAACCAGCAGAGAGGATTTTAAAAGATTTCGCTATTAAACAATTAGAGAATGCTTTTCAAAGCAATCATTTAGAAAAGAGTCTTAATCAGAATCATCAGAAGTGGGGTGATTCACCATTAAAGAAAGATTTTGAAACATTTATTAAGAGCGATATTTTTCAGGCAAGATTAGAGGAAAGGGTTTCACAGATTTATAAACGGCTTGTAGGACAGTCACTAGAATTAAATGAGGCTTTTAATGAGATAGCTGCAGCTGAGAGGAAACAGCATAAGAAAGATAGGAATTATCAAAGTATTGAAGATCTCATGCAGAAGTCATTAGAAGATATGTTCCATCTTATAGTAATTCCACTATTAGATCATCAAGTTTAATAATGGAATTACGAACGAATTATAGACTCTCTGTCTTAGTCGGCACGAAGCTCTTTGCCAGTATTTAGTTCTTTTTTTAGTTTTTCCCTATGAGCTTCTTTTTTCTTTTTTAGCTCAGCCTTTTTTTCTTGATTCTTTTTTTTAGTTTTTTCTATATCCTTGCGGACTTCTTTTTTAGTTTTCTCGGCTGTTTCTAAAGTTTTATCCATTTCTTCATGAAGTTCTATAGTAGTTTCATCAACTTTACTATCTAACCAGTCTTGCATAAGCTCAAACCATTCTAGAGATTCATGTGGCTCTGCTGGGCTATTTGCGGCCGAGGAGCTTAAAGGGTAGCTAATTAAGCTAATTAGAACCAAAAAAGATGAAAATGATTTCTTCATAAACGCCATATTGCTAATATTGTAACTTGCATGAGAGTATCTTTAAACTGCTTAAATGAGTTCGTTGATATTAAAGATGTACCGCTGAAAGATCTGGTGCACGAATTAACTATGAGAGCCTTTGAGGTTGAGGACTATGAGTCCTTTAATGATTCTATAGATGAGCGTATAGTTTTAGGTGAGATTCTAGAGATAGCTCCTCACCCGAATGCTGATAAATTACAGGTTACTAAAACGGCTATCGGCTTAAATGCTGATGGTACTAAAAATATTCAACAAATAGTCTGCGGAGCGAAAAATATAGCTGTTGGGCAGAAAGTACCAGTCGCGACTATCGGTGCGAAGTTAAAAAGTGTTAAAGGTGATTTTACTCAAATTAAGCCTAGTAAAATTCGTGATGTAGAAAGCTTCGGGATGCTCTGCGGCGTAGAGGAACTAGGATTTAGTGAAGATGAAGTAGAGAAAATTAAAGCGAAACAGGGTGATGGTATATATTTATTTTTCGATCCGAATCGAGCGGATATAGAGAATAAGGCTTTAGATCTTCCTTTAGGAACTACCGTCAGAAAGGTTTTAGGCATAGAAGAGGATACTGTTTTAGATATAGGAGCTAGAAGTAATCGTGGTGATGCACTTTCTGTGCAAGGGCAGGCAAGAGAGATATCTGTTCTGTTGCAGCGTCCATTAAAACAGCTTACTAGTAAAGGGATTCAGGCTTATTCTAGTAAGAATGCAGATTTTATAGAGCCAGAGATAACTGATACTAAAGATACTTCGCTTTTTTATACTTTAAATGTTTCAGGGCTTAAAGTTAAAGATTCCCCGCAGTGGCTGAAAGATAGATTAAATGCGATGGGTATGAAATCAATTAATAATTTAGTGGATATAAGTAATTATGTTCAGTTAACTTTAGGTCAGCCGCTGCATTTTTACGATAAAGATAAATTAAAGGGTTCTAAACTTGTTTCCCGCAGAGCGAATTCAGGTGAGAGCATGAAAGCCTTAGATGGTGAAACTTATGAATTAAGTGAAATTAATTTAGTCATCGCTGATGAGTCTGGTCCAGTGGCTATTGCTGGGGTGATGGGTGGTTTTGATTCACAGATTACTCTTGCCACAAATAATATAGTTATCGAGTCGGCCGTGTTTTACCCAGCGACAGTAAGACGCAGCGCTAGAGCTGCTGGTATAGATAGCGAAGCGAAGAAACGCTTCGAGAGAGGTGTAGATAAACTTAATACCCTAAATGCGATATTAATGTCTCTTGATCTTTTAAGTAATTTAGCTACTGAAACAGAACTTACTGTTTTAGGTAACTTAGCGAAGGCTGGAGATGAGACTTTAGAGACTAAAGAAGTTTCGCTAAGATTACCTCAGATAAAGAGATTTATCGGAATAGATCTATCACTTATAGAGGTGCAGAAGCTTTTAGCTTCTTTGGGTATCAGCTATGTGGGTGAAATAAACGAGGTCTCAGCTGTTAGTAATGGTGTAGAATCTAATCAGAGTATTGCTTCTCAGCTATTGTATATATTTTCTGTGCCTAGCTTTAGAACTAAAGATATACAGCGTGAAATAGATCTTATCGAAGAGATAGCTCGAATCTATGGCTATGATAATATTCCAGCTCAGTTACCATCTATGCAAGCTAGTCTGGAAGCTAAAGAAGATAACATCGCGAAAGAAGAGTTAGAAAATTTATTAATCGCAGAAGGCTTTAATCAAGTGATTTTAAGCAGCCTTGTTAGTGATACATCTGTTTCTGAGTTAGCGATTAAAATGTTAAATCCATTATCTAAAGACTATTCCGTGTTAAGGACTTCATTATTACCTTCTTTAATAAAGGCTGTTTCCAGAAATTATGCTAATGACAGAACTACTGATATTAAGCTGTTTGAATTTGGTAAAACTTACTCTTACAAGCGTGACAAAAACGCAGAATACGATTTAAGCGACACAGTGGAAATAGAGAAAGTCGCTATAGTAATGGCGAAGCTAGAGAAATCGTGGACTGATGAGCAGAAACCCTTACATAGAGAGAAGGATTTTTATGAATTTAAATCGATTATTGAAAGACTTTATCAGAATGTAAGTTTCACGACTTTAGAAGCGGAATCTATTATTAAAAAAACAGCTCTTAACTCAGATCCAGAAAGTATTTTAACAGACTTAATGCATCCTGGTATCGCTGCTAAGGTCATATATCAGGGTAAAGAGATAGGCTATATCGCTAAGATTCATCCGCAGAAAGTAGAAGAGCTAGAATTACCAGCGAAGCTCTATTTTATTGAGCTTGAACTGCCACGTAAGCTGAAAAGTAAATTCGGCAAGATTATTAAAAACCCTCCATTAGAAAGGGATATTACTGTAGATGCTGGTTCTGGACATACTTATGCTGGGATCGTGAATGGTATTAAGAAATTTAAATCTAAAGACCTGCAGGATATTAAATTATTAGATCTTTATCAGAGTAGTTTTACTTTAAGGCTTAGATGGCATTCTGAGCAAGAGTATTCTAGAGAACAGATAGATGCTGAGGTCGTAAAGCTAAAAGAGTTTTTAATAAAGGAATTATCAGTTGCTTTCAGGTTTTGATTTAAATTCGGTTTTAAGAGGATTAATGCGTAGGCGTATAGTCTCATTAATTGTGGCTGTCTTAATTCTAATGACAGTGCTTTCATATCTCTCGGCTTTTAGCAGCTTGGTGACAGAGATCTCTATACTAAATCTCCTAATGGGTGAATTAGCTTTCGCTTTTTTAAGTATTAGCTTTATGTTTCCAGCGGTAGATAATAAAAAGGTAATAAAGCTCTCAGCAGAATTTTTAGTAATCATAGCTGTTTTCTTTTTACTTTTAGTTTTCGTCCCACTTGGCGAGGGAACGCCAGCCTTTATATTTAAAGAGCCTTTAGTAAACCAAGTAGCTACTGATAACAGTGTAAGACAGTCTCCTACAGCGGTTTTAGTGAATGCCTATGTATTACTTCTCATAAATCTTTTAGTATTCGGGATAATTTATCTAAAGGAAAGACTGCATTGGAAGACTATTTTCGATGATTCGGAAACTATGGTAAATAGTTTTAAAAAAGCTGATTTCTCTAATTTAATCGCAGAAGTTCCAGAAGAACAGATTAAAAATAAGCAGCAGGCTTTAAAGTCTCGCAGAATGGCAAATGAGCTTAAAGACGAAGTTAGTGAAATTTTTGATGTTTATTTAGAACAGTTTTCAACAAAGAGTTATAGTAATACAAATGTTAAGCTTTCAAGTCTAGAAGAGGCTTTACTTAAATATATTAATAAAGATATTACGGCAGCATTGTGCTTAGATGATAGTTTTACCTCATTAGAGAAATCTGTTTTTTTCTGGGATGACAGTAATAAAGACGAGCTTATCTCGGTATTTAAAAATTCTAGCCAAGCATCGCAGGCTATTGGTACGGGGAAAGTCTGTCAGGCATTGATTAGTAGTGGAGCAGTTTGGTATTTAATCGCTGAGTTTAAGGGTAATTATTTACTTTTAAAATCTAGAGCTAAAGATTATGCACCACTTTTAGATACTGCATATAAGGTGTTTAAGCATTTAGGCTAAGATGAAAGGTACTCTATGATTAATAAATTATTAGATTTAGTAAAGAAAGCGAAGGCAAGTGACTTACATCTTACTCCACAAGAGCCACCTATACTTAGAATCAATGGTGTCCTAAGAAGAACCGAGATGCAGAAGCTGACCAGTGAGCAGATTAAGAGTATCTGTGATGGTTTTCTCTCACAGGATCAGCTAAAGGTTTTAGAGAATGAGTGGGAAGTCGACTGTGCTTATGGTATAGAAGGCGTGGGTCGTTTTAGAATAAATGTTTTTAAAGATAGGCTCGGTTACAGTGTGGCTTTAAGGATGATAAGTTATCAGATACCATCCATAGAGGAACTTGGATTACCTGAGATAGTAAAAAAACTAGTAATGCTACCTCGCGGTCTAGTATTGGTTACTGGTCCTACTGGTTCTGGTAAATCTACTACCTTAGCGGCGATGGTGGACTGGATTAATACTAATCGTGCTGAACATATACTTACTATCGAAGATCCGATAGAGTATATCCACACCTCTAAGCAGAGTATTATTAATCAGCGTGAGATAGGTAATCATACGCATTCTTTCTCTAATGCTCTTAGAGCTGCTTTGAGAGAAGATCCAGACGTTATTCTAATTGGTGAGATGCGTGATTTAGAGACTATTTCACTTGCTGTGCGTGCTGCTGAAACGGGGCATTTAGTTTTCGCGACATTGCATACTTCATCAGCAGCGGGTACTATCGATAGGCTTATTGATGTGTTCCCAGCTGAGCAGCAGGCACAGGTGAGAACTCAGCTTAGTCATTCATTAAAAGCTGTACTTAGCCAAACCCTGCTTGCTAGGCGTGATGGTCAAGGAAGGGTAGTCGCTATGGAGGCGATGTTGGTTACACCTGGTGTGGCTAATTTAATTAGAGAGTCTAAAACCTCGCAGATCTATTCAGCGATTCAGACTGGTAAAAATATTGGCATGCAGACTTTGGAATCTGCTCTAGCAGAACTTTATAACCGTGATGTCATCAGCCTAGAGGATGCTATGTCAAGAAGCTCTAAGGTAGACGAACTGAAAAATTTAGTGGGAGCAGCACTTAAGGCGTAATTTTATGAGCATATATCCTTTAATACTTCTTTACATCTCTCTATTAATCAGTCCAATAATACTTTTTGGCTTATACTTAGTGTTTCTTAGTCCAGGGAATTTAGTAGACTGGCAGATGAGACTCTATCTAGCATTAGGTTTTCTGAGAATAGATAATTTAGAAGAGAAGGCGATACAGCCTAATAGCCTAGATGTACATATCGGTAGACATTTTGCAAAGCAGCGTTCAGATGGAAGTTTTGAGGAGTTTGATGCTGATGAAATGATTCTTGCACCAGGTGATTTTGTCTTAGGCACTACTAGAGAATATTTTTATTTCCCGAATACTATACATGGTTATCTTCAAGGGAAAAGTTCATGGGCACGTTTAGGACTCTACGTGGAGTCTGCTGGGCTATTTGACAGTGGTTTTGAGGGTGAAGGGGTAGTTGAGTTAACTAATCAAGGAAAGGCGCCTTTGAAGCTTATAGCGGGCAAGCCTATCGCTCAAATGATATTTATGCGTAATTTACCTGTTACTCATCCCTACGGCAAGAAAAAGAATTCGAAGAGTAATTATCAAGGGCAGACTGGTGCTAAACAGAGTGCTTTGGATGAAGCTGTTGCAGGGTGATGAATTCAGAAGAGTCCTAATTTAAGGTCAAGATTACTTCTCGTGCGATTTCTTGTAAAATCTCTTCGTCATGACTGAGGTTCTTAGTTAGTACAGTTAAAATATACTGAGACTGCTGCACAGCGCCATTTTCTGTGTTTTCATCATCCTTGTTTATGCTAAATAGCACAGCGTCATGCCTAACTTTAGAATTCCAGCCAGCTTTAGAATAAATGCTTTTTACTTTAAATTCCTCAGCAAGCACTTTTCCTGAGAAGGCTTGAGCTTGATAATCTTCAGTATTGATTATGCCACTAGGAATATGGGCGTGTAGCGGAACTCCAATTTCTGCGTTTTCGTCATCCTCATTATTTTTAAGTGTCCGTTTCATGGAATTCAAAATAAGGGGAAAGTCCTTTTCTATAAGGATTAACAGTTTTATTAGATCTCGATTATTGATCTGATTCTGGTCTAGAGCTTCATAGATCTGTTTCTCTTTGCCGTAGTAATCAAAGCCAAAGCATTTATTTACGAGGTTTATTTTTTCGGAAAAACCTTTTTCTAAAAAGAATTTATTAATTTCAAGGCGGCTATTAAGTATTTTATTTAAAACATCTTGGGATTGCTGATTTGGAGTGAATTTTAGGGTATTTCCTGTATTAATGAGATTATAATCCCAAGGATAAGATGCTAAATAATCGATAAGGAAAGCGAGAGCATCGTTATCTGATGCAGAGATACTTTCCTGAATAGCTCTGCTTAATTCATTTTTTTCATAGTCAGTTTCTTTGACTTCTGGCTGATTATTTTGTAGCAAAAGCTCACTTGCCATCAGGCTTATGAATAATTTTAAAAGACTAGCTGGATGAAAGTAGCTGTCTAGGTTATGTTCAAGTATATTTTCGAATTCTAGGGAGCCTTGTACAACTTCAGTCTCTGCGTTTTCGCTGTCAGTCCTTTTCAGTAAAGCGAAAGATATATTTTCCGCTCCATACTTTTTGATAATAGTCTCTAAAGACATAAATTATTTATCCTTAGTGATAATCAGAGATTTCAAAAGAAAATATAATATTACAGCAAATAATGCATTAAAAGGCAGGCTCAGTAATATTTTATGAAAATAGCCGTAAGTATCTTGGTTTATAAAACAGTAGATAACGCTAAGCAATACTGAATAAAAAACACAAAGCCAGAGTGGATCTTTGAGTTCTTTAGTGTAGAAAAGCTTTAGTAGAACAGATAGTAATGGCAGAAACCAGATAAACTGTTTATCAAAAGTAAAAGCTTGTAATAATATAGTTGCTGTAGACAGGAATACTAAATTTTCTTTTAAATTAAATAAAGCCGAGAAGACAGCGATATTTACTAGAATGAAGTTAAGGTCTATATTCGTAAATCTAGAAAAAAAAGATATTTGCAAAGCAAATACTAGAAATGCATAGAGAGAGATTAAACTGTATTTTCTAAAGTCGCTCAAAACTATTTAATGTAGTAGGGTAGGTCTTTTTTAGATTTAACGTTAATACTGTTATTACTTGGAAAGAAAACAGAGTCTACTTTATCGAAACTGTCTTCGGCAAAGCTAGATGAAGGTGCTTTTGCTGAAATATCTTCTAGAAGAGGGCTGCGAGGAATTGGTTTTTTAGCTGTTAAATCTGGAAGATCAATAGCTACGCCAGATTGCTCAATCATAAATTCTGCGTCTTGCTTGGCTATATTAGCTTTAATCTGAATTTCTTCTGCCTTGGCTCTTATCTTTGCAGCTTTAAGATCCTTCTTTACTGCTTTAATTAAAGAATTTAAAGCATTTCTCTGTTCGATTAATTTAGTAAGCTGTGCGTCAGCGTTCGCTAATTTATCAGCGGCATAGTCCTGAGGTGCTTTTCCTTCTTGAGCTAAAAGGGACATTGAGCTAGCAAAAACGCTAATGTATACGAAAATTATAAATAGACTAGTGCGAAATTTAGAGAACATATGTATACATCTTAATTCATAATTTTTCTTTTGTGAAATACTTGCGTAATTCTTCTAGGAATTCATATAAATTCTGAGTCTTAAGAAATTTTTTTAATTTTATGTAATTCTCTGTAAGTTCTTTTAATAAGCTCCTTTCATCGTAAAAAAGACTAAAGTCTTCTTTTAGCATAAGCATTAAGGCTGTATTTAGGGCGAGAGTCTCAGCTTTAATCCTTAATCTGGGGTCTTGAGCCTCTCCTTTAAAGATTTTGAGTAATATCTGAGCATTCTCTTTTGTATTCCCGCCTTCTAGGTCTTTAAGCTTTGCAGCTGTTAATGCCAGTTCTGAAAATGATTTGCTCGCTGGGTTGAGTATAAATTCCTGTTCATAATATGCTTGCTGAGCGTTTAGGTTTACTGTTGGAGAGTTATTCACAGGTACATTTTCTGTAGACAAGTCAAAATGCGGATTATAAGAAATGAAAATAATTTTAGAAGGCAGGGCTGTATTAAACTCATCTAAGATTGAACTTATAAGCTCAGCCTTAGTACTGTTAGGAGACTGCTCGGAATCTCTAATCTCTGTATTTCCCTCACTTAGCTCTTTAAGAGAATTTTCTAAAAACTCTTGGTTTGAGTGTACTAGGATAAACTTTTGGCGGTAGCCCTGTTTTATAAAGTATTGAGCTATTTCTTTAATTACTGGAACCCAACGAGCTTGAGCGATACCAATGATCTGCCCCTGAAGCTCAATTGGTGAGAGAAATGGAGCGATTAAATTTATAAAGCAGGATTCTTTATATTTCCTCGCTAAATTTTTTACGGGCAGTAGATATTCACTAGACACTTTACTAGAAAAAAAACTTAAACCTACTTTTCGAAAGGCTTCTAGTTTTCTTTCCTCACTAATGTCTAAATCTAAACCTAGCTCATAAAGTACATCTACTGAACCTACTTTACTACTAGCAGAGCGACCGCCATTTTTAATTACAGGTAAGCCTGCGTAAGCAGCAAGAAAGGCCGTGCCGGTAGAAATATTAAAGCTATGAGATTTATCGCCGCCGGTACCAGCACAGTCATAGGCAAGATGGGCGTGTAGCGAAACTCCAATTCCTGCGTTTTCGTCGTAAACTAAATCCCTGAGGCTTAATGGTGGCGCCTTTTCTCGAAGAAATTCTATAAACTTAATTAGTTCTTCACTGCTCTCGCCTTTCGTGTGCCATTCGGAAATAAAAGTAAAAAGAGTTCCTTCAGTGGCTGTTTCTAGCCACCGAAAGAACTCTTTTGGATTATTAGTTAAGCTCACTTAAATAGCACCAGCTAAAAATGCTTACGCATTTTAGTTAAGAGCTAGAGTTTTACCAAACTGGTGAAGATTCTGAGCATGCTGAAGTCTTTCAGTCTCAATAATCTGGCCAGCCTTACCAATAGATCTAGGGTATTCTCTACCTCTCATGAACAACTGGTGATCCCAATGAGTAGGATTATAAACTTTAACAATCTCAGAAATAGCTGTCTCTATGCAGAAATCTTTACAACTAAAAATATCTACAGTCAGAAAGCCATTCTGGTCTGGAAAAGTATGAAGAGCTATATGACTCTCTGCTATTAGTACCACACCGCTTAAGCCCCATTCTTCTGGAACTTTACCCTTATATTTAAATGCATAAGGGGGCATTATCTTCGTCATATCCATCTTTTCGGGCAACGAATCCAGGAGATCAATCATCGATTCTATATCCGTCATAAGACGTCTATCGCAGCCATAGGCTTCCATTACTAAGTGTGGTCCAAACATCGCTATATCATACTTATCCTTTTAGTAAGGATTCATAATAACAACAATATGTATATAAAACAATAGTTTTATTTTATTTTTCTTGACATTAATGAGTTGACCACTTCTGCTGGATTCTTGCTTCCAGAGAGCATATCTGCGACTTCAAGGCAAATTGGAATTCTTAAGTTTTCAGTTTGGGCTAATTTTTTTAGAGCGAAGGCAGTATTTACTCCTTCAGCGGTGGCATTGATTTTCTTGTAAATCTCGTCAAGTGAGTAATTTTGGGACAGAAAATAACCGACACGATAGTTTCTACTTAGCTCTGAACTACAGGTTGCTATTAAATCACCTAGTCCAGCTGCTGAGTATAAAGTCTCTTCCAGACCACCTTTGAGCTTAATTAATTCACGCATTTCATTTAAAGCTCGGGTTATTAAACTTGCTTTAGTGCTAGCTCTGAAACCTAGTCCATCAGAAGCTCCTGCTGCGATAGCGATTACATTCTTGATGGCCGAACAAAATTCTACGCCAACTATATCATTACTGGGATAGAGGCGAAAGCGAGTACAGGAAAATACTTCTTGAAGGCCCTCAGCTACAGTTAATTCTGAACTTGCGATGCTCGATATCATTGGCTCACCTGCTAAAACCTCTATTGCAAGGTTAGGCCCAGATAAAGTCGCAATGTGAAAATTCTTTAATTTTTCGGTAAAAATTTCACTAGGTGTCTTCAAACTCACTAGATCAATGCCTTTCGAGCAGTTGATAATTACTTTTTTTGAAAACTTAAGGGGATTTTTAAGATTTAAATCTAAATAGGAGTCTTTGGCAGGGTCCAGAATTTTTAAATTATTGATCTTAGAGATATTTTCAGCTAAATCGTTAATGCCTTTTAGAGGTATAACACTGAAAATAAAGTCACTAAATTCTAAAGCGACTCTTAAATCTGCGGTGAAATTTATATTTTCAGGATAAATACCTTCTTGTGGCTTATTAAACGTTCGGTATTTAGACATTATTTCGACTCTTTCGGGTTTATAATCCCAGAGCAAAACTTCAAAATCCTTAGAAAAGTGGCAGGCAAGGGTATTACCCCAAGAACCTGAGCCTAAAATAGATATCTTTTTCGATGCAGAAATTACCATTTGAGAATGAAAATAGAACTCATTAAGTCTAAAGTCCCTCTAAAAACTATAACTTTTTTATTATTTGAGTGCAAAAATGCTTTGTTCCATAGATTTTCTAAAAATTTTTTAACTTTTAGTATTAACAAATTGTGATTTTTTTAGTTATAATGTAATGAGTTAATACACCGTGATCACGTATTAGCTTTTAACCCTATCAAAACAAGGGAGTTTTGAAAACAGATGCCTCCTGTCAGTGCCGACAACCCCCCCAATAGAAATTTAAATCCTCAACCAAATAGCCAGTCGAGCGGACAGCCTAGTGCTGGTCGTCAAGATCGTTTGCCAGAAGTTACTGTTCCTAATAGTGCTAGCGGAGCTGCTAAGTTTTCAGCTCTGGAAGATTCTAAGACGGCTGGCAGTCCAGATTTAAGGGCTCAGAAGGCGCAACTGGAAGCGGGTTTTCATGTTCAAGATCGAAATCTTAATCTGGGAAGCATGCCGAAGCCATTATCTCGAGAAGAGATTCAGAACAGGGCGAAAAAACTTCTTAAATTAACTAAAGAGCAAGTTGCTGACTTGGTTCCAGCAGAAGCACTTTTAGGTGCGAAGGGTGCTGATAAAACTAGACTTTTAGGTATACATCATCGTCTCTGGACTAATGTTTTAACTGCTCTTGCAGATGGCAAACAGATAGACTATAGGAGTGATGGTGACGGTACTGCTTGTTATAAGAATCCGACCATGGTCGCAAGTACTAGTTCACAATCCTCTCTTCCGGACAAGCATCATAGAAGATTATTAGCTCAAGCTTTATATTTTCTTGGTGCTCAATTAGGTATGTTAACTGCTAGGCCAGGTATTGCAGCGGGTCTCAGCATGGTTACAGCTGAAGGCGAACCAGGCTTAAATAGTTCAGAGGAAATATCTGCTGTAGTTGGCCAAAATGCAGAAATACCTTATTCGTTAACTAATCCTAAGGATAAGATTATTGCCAATAATATTGCAATCTATGGTCTTAGTGGTGGCATTACAAGCAAGCCTGGTGAGCCAGTAAAAATCAGTGAAGATACTAGTAGGTTCATGGAATTAATGAAATTCTTGAATAAAGTAAGTCTACCCGGCTTAGAGAAGGGTTTTCTTCAGAAATTCTTAGAGATTCGTGATAATAACGGTGAACCGATTCGAACGGCAGAGATTAAGTCAGTTCCAGCAGCTTTTTCATTAATGCCTGATTTGACCTTGAATCAATATATCGCTTATATGGATTTAGCTACAAAATCTAGGCAGGCTAAATGGTCTACTGGAAATTTTATTAACGAGCTAGATAAGTTAAATCTGCCGCTTACATCGAAGTTAAGAGAAAACCTTATTCCAAGTGACCCATATGCTGAGCATAAATTAACGGAATTATTAAGAGATGGTTCACCAGCTTGTTTTACCCCTCATGCGATAGATTGGAAAAATGTTGAAAGATTAGATGTTCAGAGAAAACTTTATACCTTACTTTTAAATGCTACTAGGCATCCAGAAGTTCAAAAATGGGCGAATGAAAAATATGGAATTCCTCTCGGTGAGGATTTATTTTCAATTAATAATAAAAGTATTAGCCACGTAAAGAGCTTTGAGGATACATGCTTCTCAACTCAAGCTGGCTTCGTGGAGTTTATTCAAGATTTAAAACAACGTCCAACTGCGAAAAAAGAACACACGTTAATTAATGTAATTGATAACAGGCAGTTTTATTTAGAGATAGCCCCAGCTAATTCTAAGGGGGATGTAGTTCCTAATTATTCTGAAGCGAAGCAGAAAAATTTACATCCTCTTTATTTAGGGGATAGTGCTGGTAGTGATTCTCCAGCACAGGCACAAGCCGTTATAAGTGGTGGCCTTGCCGTAATTGTACGAGGTCTTATGGGACCAGCTGACATTGCAGATAGGATGGTAGAGCTTTTAGCTCAGCCCAAGAATGCAGGTCATCCAGATCAGCTTATTGATTTAGGGAAAAATCAATACGCAAAAGCTTCTAATCCAGCAGAAGTGAAGTCTAAAAGTCAGTGGGCAGAGTCTTTTCAGGAGAAATATGCTTCTCAAATTATTCAAATAGATAATATCCATTTGAATAATGCATTTGCCGCTCATGTCATATCTGAGATTGTTAAAGATAAGCCAGGTTGTGAATTTAAGTTTGATCCAAATGCTCACTGGATAAAAGATGTACGTGATTTTGCTTTAACTAGAACTTTACAAACACCAGATGCTGGTATGCAAGAGTTAGGTATCGTAAATAGCTTAAATAATCCACCTATAACTTTGCTAGTAGATAAGCTTAAGCCTATTACTAGCAAGATTCCAATTCTTGGAGGATTGATTGAAAAAGTTGTATCGATGGAGAATTCAAGACCGATTTTTGCTACGGGCATTAAGGGTGTTGGTATTGCTCTAATGGGATCTGGAGCTGCGGCTATTGGTGCTAAATTAACGGGTAATGAAGCTTTATTCAAAAAAATGGATAGGGTCCAAGCTAATATTTTTGGTATTAATAATTTAGTCTCTGGGGTGGCTCGTGGTTTAAGATCACCGATGCTTTACCCTTTGCAGACTCTTGGAGAGTTAGTTTGCTTCGCTGCTTCACGCTTCCCTTCTACTAGTTTTAATCGTAAGGTGCTTTTTGCTCTTGCAAATGGCATGTTGCAGATAGGCAGAGGAAATGCTGCTATTCAAGGCGAAAATACCATATTAGATGATTTTAAAAAAGGTACAAAATCTGAGGTTGAGGAGAAGGTTTTTGGTAAAGAGGATTTTAAAAAATATGGTAATTTAAGACCACTTGCAGCTGACCTTACTAATAAAAGGGCAGATGTGGTGAAGAAACTCAAACCATTTATGGGTGAGTTTTTCGCTACTGCTGTTGCGGATTTAAAACAAGGGACTGAGATGGCAGCTCAGTTCCTTAAGGTGAAAGGCTTTAGACATGGTTTCCTTGGAAGTTTATTTAAAAATACTGGTGTGACTAAGACTTCACAGACTAGTGGTATGGATTATACTAATGTAGCTAGTGTTGGGCATGCTTATGCTGCCTCTGGTATGATCGCAACAGGTCTTAGTGCCGTTTCAGTTTTCTTGCATGGTATTAAGCCAAATACTAAAGCATTAGAAATGGTACTTAACTCGGTAGAGACTTTGGCTTCTACATTCGGTATGGTGACTGCAGCAAGGCATGTAGAGCAAAAAGCACAAGGTTATCCAGAAATGTTTACTGATGTAGCTGGGCGTCAAGTGAAAATCAATCCTAAAGAGGCTGGTATGTGGCAGAAGATTGGTGCCCAAATGATGGCAGCATCAAGTTTATTTATGGGTACTCCTATTGGACAGTTATTAGTTTCATCTTCATTAGGTCCATACCTCTTGGGTGTTGGCATGCAGGCAAATGCTGATTTAGAAATGGGTGCTATTAATGCTTTGAGACAAGCGGGCAGATATACTACAGATCATTGGGATAAATACCATAAACCATCAGAGGTTATTCATCATGTTAAAGCTAGTCGTGATGTTGCTAATAATATAGTCCCAACTCAAACCAATAATGCAAACCTCAGGCAGGCTGTTCTGCAGAAATAATGAGAGAGATTAATACAGTTTTAAACGTATTAAAATTTTCTCAAAACAAAATATAATAAAAACATAAATAAGTATATACATTTATGCTAAAATAAGATTTATCCATGTCAAGAGTAGGCACTACTCAAAGAAATTCGTCTACATCAGCTTCTACACCAGGAGTTGAGTCGCCTCGTTCAGTCGTCGAGGTATTAGATCCTAGCGACTCTAGAGGGATTAACGCTAGAAATATTACCACTGAAAATCCAGATGATAATCGCCAAACTGGACGGAGTTTTTCCAGAACCACTAATACTAACCCCTCAGCAGATACGAATCCTACCAATAATCAAACACAAACCAATTTCAATCAAAATCCCAATGAGGCTTCAGGTGAAAATGCCTTTGAAAATATGATTGGTAGAGGCAGAACTGCTATGGATAAAGCTGGTACTACTTTAATGTGGGGCGCAGGTGGCTTTGCTGGACTACTTTATTTGGGCTTAGGTTGGAAAAAATTAGCTATGGCTGTCGGTGCTTTAGGCGTGGGGGCGGGCTATCTTTTAAAAACTAAACTAGCGAAAGTAGGTGAAGAACCGGACCATAATCAGAGAATAGTTAATGAAATTAAAGCTATGAAATTACCGAAGGAATTAGAAAAAGAGATTTTTGAGTTCCTAAAGCAGAGGTTAACTGCTGATGCATATAAAAATTCTAACGGATAAAATCTACAGTATTCCTATGGAGTTACTAAGTTCTGCCCTACCTGAAGAGAGCGAGGATTTCTAATTTTGTTAGCTTTTTTAATTTTTTCAATATTGGCTATGCTACTTGAGCCATAAACTCTCTGAGCAATGATGGCTAGTGAGTCTCCACGGCGTACTGTATAAGTGTTAGTCCCAGTTTGATTGTTTGTGCTATTTTGCTTATTCAGCAAATTCTGAGCTTCAATTTTTTTAGCGGCTTCTAGCTCTTTTGCTCTTTCTGCTTCGATTTGAGTAATAGGATCATTACTGGTTTTAACTTTATTTAGCGTTTCCTGAGAAGTTTTAGGGCTAGCAACTTTAATATCTTCAACTTTTAAATCACTCTCAGAAAGAGGCATCTGCTGGATCTCATTTACTTTAGATTTTTTAATATCTTTATGAATTTCTTTACGAACGGTATCGCCATCAACAACAGTAATACCTTCTCTTTCATTTAAATAATTATCATTAGGAACTATAAGTTTAAAAAAAAGAAATAATAGAAAAGCTACTAAAATGGTGATAATGATTATGCTGCCAGATTTTACTTTTTGGGCTTCTTTGGAATTTAATAGTTGAGAGTCTATGGGTTGAAAGAAGCCTATTTGTGAATCTTTACAGTTCTCTTTAATCTTGTCATTTAGTTCAATTTTTTTAATGCCAAGCTCTTCTTTAACTTCATCAGAGAGCATGTCATCTGCCTTGTTTAGGATTTTTCTCTTAATATCGCCGTATATTTTTTTCATTGCTTAACTACTTTTTCTAAAAAGAGAATATCTAGAGAGTTGGGGCTTATATTATGAATATTCTCGTGTTTTAATAATACCTGACTATTAACGAATAATGGGGCGATAGCGGTTTCTTCATCTAATAAAATTTTTTCAGCTTCTTGATAGAGCCTAATACTTTCTTCTCTATTTAAGCTCTGTACCGCAGATTTTACTAATTCTTCATATCTAGGGTTACTCCATTTACCGTGATTTATCGCAGAATTTTTATTGAATAGATACATAAAAGTGCTTGGCTCTGGATAGTCTGCCCCCCAGCTCATGCGATAAAGATGCGGAGGATCGTCGGTGAGTGTCTTTAAGAAGACTTTCCACTCTAAAGCTACTAGTTTTACATTTATGTTTAATTCTTTTTTCCACATAGAATGCATGATTTCAGCTAAAGCTTTAGCATCTTCTCTACTTGGGTATAGATATTCTACCTCGGGAAAATTCTTACCATTCTCATAACCAGCAGCTTTCAATAAAGCACGCGCTTCATCTGGTCTATATTCTAGTCCACGACTTTCATTATAAAACGATTTTAGACCAGGAGGTATCCATGATGCAGTGGCTAGATCGCCTCTACCACGTAATTTCACCAGCTCTTTTCTGTCTATCGCATAGGAAAAGGCTTTACGCAGAAGAGGATTATTAAAGGGAGCTTTCTGGACATTAAAGCCAAGAAAGGTACTTCTTAACAGTGAGGATCTCTGTGGATTTAAAGAATTTAATTTACTAAATTCTGAGCTTGGCACAGAACCGCCGTCTATCCAATCAAACTGTCCTTTTTTAAATAGGGTAAAGGCACTCGACTGTTCTGGTACCATAAAAAATTTAAGTTCAGTGATATTACTTTTTATTTCATCCTGTAAATAATAGTCAGGATCAGCTTTTAAAAGAATTTTATATTCATGCTGCCATTTATCTAACTTGAAACGTCCAGTAGTAACCATATTTTCAGCTTCAGTCCAGTTATCGCCATATTTGTTTATCAGATCTTTACGAATAGGATAAGTAAAACACTGTGCTGTTAAGAAGAGAAAGTAATTAGCCGGGAATTTTAATTTAATTAAAAGGGTCTCATTATCTAGGGTTTTAGATTTATTTAGGTCTATTATTGAAAGCAGGTCTCCATAAGGTGAAGCTGTCTCTGGATTTAAAGCTCTCGTGAAAGAATCGATAAAATGCTGTGCTAAAACCGGTTTTCCATCAGACCACTTCGCCCGAGAATCTAAGTGAAAGGTATATTCAGTACCATCAGCATTAATAGTCCAAGACTTAGCTAAAGCCGGCTTAACGCTAATCTCTCCATCCTTCTCATCAAAACTAGTTAGACCATCCATGATCTGTGAAATTATAATAGGTGAATAAGCGTCACTGACTTGATTCCAGTCTAAAGATTCTGGCTCGAAACCGAGGTTCATGTTCAGGCAGTTAGTTTTATTGTTTATCTCGGTGCAGGCTGTAAGCTGAAAGCATGTGACTATGACTGAGAGAAGAATAAGAAGTTTTTTGATTTTTATCATTTTAAGCTCTAATAAACTTCTTTAAGCCTTGATTAAATCAGATGATATGTGTCTCTCTATCATTTGTTGCAATTTTAACATGGTCTGCATAATTTGCAATGTCAATGCTAAAATCCTTTAATTCCTCGGCACCACAGCACTAGAAGTCTCAAGAATGACACTCTGTTTACTATCCGTCATTTTAATATTAATTAGAACGGTCTTCTTATCAAGTAACTGACTACCATCTAAATAATTAAAATCTATTACAGAATTTTTTAAGCTGAAAACAGGGCTATCGCCACCGAGTTTTAAAAAATCAAGAAAGCCAAAGTTTTTAATTTTTTTCACATCCTCGTTACTTATCTTAGGCAGAAAAGGCCAGTCTTCTTGATTAAAATCAGTATGATCGATAGTTTGATCGGGGAAAATGATAGTTCTTAAGCGAGCTCTATCATCATAATATGAACCTTGACCATTCTCTATTTGAGCTTGATAGGCTAGGTAGTAGTCATAGTGACCATTAGTCTTTCTATTTATACTATCTTTAATCCCCTGTATCTCAGAATTCTCTTTATCTGAAACGAATTTAGCGAAATAAATATACTCAGAACCAGCGACTAAATTGTCTGGCAGCGGTATGCTGCTATTCAAGCCAGAGCCTATATAAATATATTCCTGGCTGGCTTCACGCAGATTATTTAATAGTAATTCTGTCGCAGACTTACTGTTTAACTGTATTCTATCGAAAGTAAATATTTTATCGAAGAAGAGAAAACCTTTATTATTATAGAGATAAAGTAAAGAGGTCACGACAGTTAGAATCGTTATGGCGACGACCATCTCTAGTATAGAAAAGCCTCTATCACTTCTAGCAACACGTTGTCTGATAATTCTAGTTTTTATGTTTGTGTCACCCTTTTCGCTAGTGCGGAAAACTTCTCTCTGTAAGTGTTTATTTAATTGAGACATAATAATCTAGCTAATTTCTCACTAGCGTTTTTAGCTGCCTGAACCACGCCTTCATGCCCAAGATCTACTGTTTTGCCATAGACATTTGTAATGATGCTAATCGCTGTTACTTTGACGTTATTTTTAACAGCAGTTTCTATCTCTGGAATAGTAGACATGCCAACGGCACTTGCTCCCATGCTTTTAAATAGAGCTATCTCTGAGTGGGTTTCATAATTAGGTCCATGTACGCCTACGTAATTACCATGATGTAGACGTATGTCATCATGAGTGTTTTTTACGAGCTCGGTTTTATAGCTAATCGGTTTCTGTAAAATTCTAGATAGCTTACGAGATTTATCTGGCTTCATGAAATTTAGATAACCTGTAATCTGCATAAGATCACCTATTTCGTAATTAGGATCTATACCACCAGCCGCATTCGTCAGAATAAGTTCCTCTATACCTTGATTAATTAGATACTGAGTAGGAAAGCAGGCCTGCTCCCAAGTGAAACCCTCATAGAGATGGGCTCTGCCTCTTAGAACCCAGATATTTTTATATTTATCTAGGACTCCTTTATGACCTTTGACTTTACCAAGCGGCCAGCCCGGGATTTCAGTATAAGGGATAGATTCGAGAGGACTCTCTTGTGATAATATATCTAAGCCAGAACCTAATATAATTGCTCTTTTCATAGACTGCTAAATAATTCCATTTTCCGCGTTTTTGTCGTCCTCGTGATTTCTCTTAGATAAACATTCCTAGTGCAGGTAAGACTAACTTAACTACCAGTATGAAAATAATTATTACGAGTAAAATAGTCGGTATTAGTAATAGTAATAAGGCTCTTGCTTTAGATATTTTACAGATAGTCGCGGTAGCGATTAATGTAAGGTTAAATACCCATAGTGAAAGTAAGAATGATAATGTGAAGCCTAGGAATGGCAGTTTATAACTAATTAAGGTTAGTGGTGCTTTGAAAATCAGTGGTAGATTGGCGAAGCAGAGAAAACAGATTAGTTTAAAGAAGTCGTTTCGTTTTAAAGTAAAAATAAAGCCGATGAGGAAAATCAGTGTCGCAGAACCCACGATTTGGAATATGATATCTAAGCTTTCACCGAGCGATAGAAAAGTTGAAGAGGCGGCAGCTAAAAAACAGACGATTAATGATTGAAAGAATAGACTTCTATTGAATTTAAGGTCAAAATACTTAAAGGCAGTACTTGGTTTAAAGATCAGGTTGTATATATTAGAAGAAACAGAACTCATGTTATTAATTATTGATATCGGCAATAGTCTCGTTAAGTATCATTTTAATCGACAAACCTTCTTTGAGATAGATGATTTAGCGAGTGCGATTTCAGCATCCTTACATCAGTATAGCGGATCAATTGGTATCGATACTTTCAGGGTTTTTATAGTTAGTACTAGAAAATCCCTAAATGCTACTGAAAAGGACAAGACCAAGGTTTTATTACAGGATTTACAAAAGCAATATGCTCTTTGGTTTCCGATTGAATTTAATGAAGAGCTTTTAGAGCAGAAAAAATTATTAAAAGATATTTATAGGGAACTTGGCGACGATAGGCAGATTAAGGTATTAGGAGCTTTAAAAATGTTTGAGAATATGAATATCGCTCTTTTTGACTTTGGTTCTGCGACTACGCTTACTTTAGTTAATTCTAAATATCAATTCAAGAGTGGTTTAATAGATTTGGGGTTTTTAAAAAGTTTTGAACTGTTAGGGAGTGGTATGGATCAGCTTCCAGAACTAACCCATAAAAGGATAGATTCTTATTATTTTGATTTAGAAAGCCGCAGTGAGGGTAATTATACTCATACTGAGCTTGCTATATTAAATGGGATTTATTCTAGGGTCTTAGGTACTATCTCAGAGTGGAATAAATATGCAGAAACTTTAATGCAGGAGCCTTATACAGTGGCTTGTGGTTATGGTGCTCGTTATTTTGCTGGGTATTTTGATAGTATTGCGGATGATGCTACGCTCTTTGAAATTGCTTTTAGCTAGTGGGGGGCTGGCACTTAGTCTGGCTTCACCCCAAGCGGAGCTTGGGTCCCCAAGTTTCGCCATCCTAAATCCCAGCCCCCCACGAGCGTGGCGTTGGGTTAGAGGAATTTGGTTTTAGTTTATTTTGTTTAGGGTGATACCTTTTTCCTCTGTTAAAATCAGGATCACATGCAAAAGACGGAGATTAATGAAAAGCAAGTTGTACCGCAAGTTCAGACTATTTTGTGGTCATGCAACGGTGGCGGCTATGCACGCTTTAGCAGAGGAAGCTAAATTCGGCATGGATAAAGATGGTGAATATAGTTTTACCATAGAAGCTTTGGTCGGTCTTTTACCAGTAAAAGTAAGGAAATTTAATCGGAAAATATCTATTACTCTTCAGGCACCAAGAATCAATCTAGTAGAAGAGAATATTGATTTGACGGAATTAGCCGCTATTCTTGAGATTAATTTAGACCTGCCTATCATGCGTGATCAGACGGTGGATTACATTTTTTTACCTGTTAAAAATTTAAAGGCTTTAAATAAAGTTCATTATAATTACAGTCGCTTAAAGGCTTTTGGTGAAAAGCTATCGGTGAAAGGTTTTTCGGTTTTTACTACTGATACTTATGATGAGGGGTCTCACGTTCACTCTAGGTTTTTCACGCCTTATTATGATGTGATAGAAGATCCTGTGACTGGCTCTGCTAATGCACCTCTCGCGGTGTATTTAGTGAAAAATAATTTAGTGCAGGGTAGTTTACCTCTGTTTATTAAAGCCGAACAGGGTGATATTCTTCGCAGAAGGGGGCGCTTAGAGGTAAGAGTTTTTACAGATAAGGGCGACGAAAACGCAGAAATTGAAGATGGCGAGCAGTCCCAGGAGCTAGGGGAAATAAAAGCTGAACTAATAGGTGAGGCTGTTACTGTACTAGTTGGGGAGATGTTTTTAAGTTAATTCATCCGTCTCTAGTATAATTAAATCTAAATGTGCGGTATCGTTTCCTATGTCGGTGAAGAGCCTAAGGCTACTCGTTTATTATTACAGGGTTTAAAGAGCCTAGAATACAGAGGTTATGATTCCTCTGGAATCGCTCTGCTAAACGAGACTCTTTCGGTATATAAAAATAAGGGTAAAATCTTAGACCTTGAAAAATCTCTGAGCACGCTATCTGATGAGGAAAGAGAGAAATTAGATCAAAGTATTTGTGGCATAGGACATACTCGCTGGGCGACTCATGGTGAGCCTAGTGATATAAATGCTCACCCACATATGGATAGTGATGGGACTATCGCGGTCGTGCATAACGGTATTATTCGTAACTATATTAAATTAAAGAAAGAACTTATTTACAAGGGTTACACTTTTAAAAGTGACACTGACACTGAGGTTATAGCGAATCTCTTTTCATATATTCGTAAAGATCTAATCGCTAAGGGCGAATACGAAGATTTTTTAGCTATGCGTCTACTTTCTTCTAGACTAGAGGGTAGTTATGCCTTAGCTATTTTATTAAATGAATCTGTGAATCCTAATACCACTCAGCCCGCTAAAAGAATTCTTTTAGCTAAGCATGAGTCCCCTTTAGTAATAGGGGTTGGGCAGTCAGAGAACTTCGCTGCGAGTGACAGTGACACGGTTTTGCAGTTTACAGATAGTATTATTCGTCTTGCTGATTGTGAATTTGCGGTTATTAGTAAGAATACTATTTGTATTCAGGACTTCGAGGGAAATGTGATTAAGCCAGTAATCGAAGTTTTAAAGAAAAATGATTCTTTAATGGATAAAAAAGGCTATAAGCACTTTTTACTAAAAGAGATTAATGAGCAGCCGACGGTTTTGTCTAAGATGCTTAGCCTGATAGAAGACAGTACTTATGAGAGTTTCAAATTGATTAATTTTAATATTAATTTCGCTGAGATCGAGAAGATTTACTGTATAGCCTGTGGCTCAGCTTATCATTCAGCTCAAGCACTTAAATATATATTAGGCTCATGGTGCAGTTTACCAGTAGATGTTATAGTCGCAAGTGAGTTTAATTTTCAGCATAAGCTAATCGGTGACAGGGATTTAGTGATAGGTGTAAGCCAATCTGGTGAAACAGCGGATACTATACTTGCCTTACAGAAGGCGAAATCAGCTGGAGCCAGACTCCTTGCCATCACAAATAGACCAGCTTCTGCGATAAATAATCTTTGTGGTGCTAATACTTACATCACCCCAGCGGATTTAGAGATTTCAGTAGCTTCGACTAAGGCTTATACTTCTCAGCTACTAGCTCATTATTTATTAGCTTTGCAGATAGCGACTGCAAGAAAAGCTATTAGCAGAGAGTTTTTCACTGATATTTTACATAATCTCAAGACTTTACCTGTTCTGTTAGATCAGATGTTAAACCGCGCGAATCACTATAAGGCAGCAGCAGTGAACTTTGCTGGTTACAGGGATTTTATCTTTTTAAGTCGTGGTATTAATCATACTACTGCGATGGAGGGGGCTTTGAAATTAAAAGAGCTGAGCTATGCTCACGCAAGTGCCTATCCTAGTGGTGAACTGAAGCATGGTCCTATAGCTATTCTTGATGAAAACGTGCCAGTGATTAGCATAGCGATACCGAGTATTTACCTTGATGAGCAGATAATTTATGAAAAGATTATCCATAACGCACTTGAAGCGAAGACGAGAAAATCACCGAGCATTCTTTTAACGACTGATTCGAACCAAGACCATGTCGAAGAATTCGATTTAGTTATGCGTATTCCTGATATAGATCAGCTCTTCAGCCCAATTCTAGCGACTATTCCATTACAGTTTCTAGCGTACTTTATCGCTGAGAACTTAGGTAAAGATGTAGATCAGCCGAGGAATTTAGCTAAGTCTGTGACTGTGGAGTAGAGGGTTAGGCTCGCACCATGTGCAGGGGAAGGTTGGGGCTTTGGTGTTGTGGAGAGCAAAACTTGGGGACCCACAGTCCGTGTGGGGTGTAGCGAAACACAATAGCCCCAACCTCTACTTTTTATAAACATCAGAAACAGTCTTCAAGCTAGACAAAGTATTATTCAAAGCCTTCACTTGGTCAGCCATTTCAGCTTTAGCACTCTCTGGATCTTCCTCTTTACTGATTTCTAGATTTTTAATATCTTTATTTATTTTTTTAATGCCAGTTTTAAGATCGTCTTTAACGAAACCATATTCCACGCTACGAACCGCTCCTTGGGCAGATTCTATTATATTTTCTTTGGTTTGAACTGCTTCACTGCGACTGAGGTAGTTTACCGTTTGATTCGCAAAGTCTTTAGTCATTTGTAAAGAGTCTAGTAAGAGGCGAGTAGCATATTTAGTCATGTAGGCTGCTGAATCTGGAGATGAGCCACTGTTAATCATTCCGCAGCTGGTTATCTCTAATACTTGTCCACCACCACGTTCTACGTCGTTAATGATTCTTGCATTTACATTTTTGTTATCTATGGATAGGTTTTTTTTAGTTACTAAGCCTTCGACTGCAACACCGTTTGCATTTGCAAGTGGAAATACTTTTATAACTTTACCCACCTCTACACCTCTCATGTATATAGGTGCACCACGTGAAAGTCCAGCTACATTAGGGAAGCTAACGATAAATTTCTGTTTATCCTCACGATGACTGAACATATTCCAAGCAAACCAAGCTAAGCCTATGACGACTACAAAGGATAAAGTTTTTTGTAAGAAGAATTTTATGACTCCTAAAATAAGCTGCATAAATATTAGTCTACTTGGCTAGCTTTAAATTCAGCATCAATAACATCATCGCCAGCAGAAGAATTACTATGATCAGATGGGGAATCAGAAGCAGTTGAACCTGCATCACCTTGAGCAAAAGGTGCGATCGCTTTATTAAATTCCATCATCGCATTTTGTAAATCTATTGATTTTTGCGTGATTATTTCTAAAGCGACTTTATTTTTAATTGCCTCACGAGTTTCACCTGCGATAGCTTCTAACTTCGCTTTTTCTGATTTAATCTGCTCAGCGTAAGGTTTTTCTTGATGATCTGCTAAAAGCTTTTCAGCACCATAAAGAATGCTATCAGCTTTATTAATTTCCTCAGAATATTGCTTGAACTCCTCATCCTCTTTCTTTCTCTCTTCAGCTTCTCTAACCATTCTTTCTATATCTTTTTCAGATAAGTTGGTAGTCGCTGTGATAGAGATTTTCTGTTCTTTACCAGAGTTCTGATCTTTAGCAGATACGTTTAAAATACCATTCGCGTCGATATCAAAAGTAACTTCTATTTTCGGAACTCCTCTTGGTGAACCAGGAATATCGCTTAATCTAAAGTCACCTAACAGTTTATTTTCACTAGCTCTGGTTCTTTCACCCTGATAGATTTTAATATCTACGCTAGTTTGATTATCCTCTGCGGTACTAAAGGTTTCAGATTTTTTCGTAGGGATAGTGGTGTTTCTTTCAATTAACTTAGTCATAACGCCACCAAGGGTTTCTATACCTAAGCTTAGTGGAGTAACGTCTAGTAAAACGATGTCTTTAACGTCACCAGCTAGAACACCACCTTGGATAGCAGCACCTACTGCTACCACTTCGTCCGGATTCACTCCTTGATTAGGTTCTTTACCCGTAATATCTTTAACTATAGTTTTAACTGCTGGAATTCTCGTAGAACCACCGACCAGTACTACTTCATCTAAGTCAGATAATTTAATGCCAGCATCGCTAATAGCTTGGTTTAGAGGTCCTTTTAATTTATCAAACAGGGTTGAAGAGAGTGCTTCGAATTTCGCTCTAGAAACTTTCATCTCTAAGTGTTTAGGTCCACTTGCATCAGCTGTAATGAAAGGAAGGTTTATAGAGCTTTCTGTAAGAGTAGAGAGTTCTATCTTAACTTTTTCGGCTGCTTCCATTAGTCTTTGCAAAGCTTGTGGGTCATTACGTAGATCTATACCATTTTCTTTTTTAAATTCAGCTGCGATGTAATCGACTAGGATTAAGTCGAAATCATCTCCACCAAGCCTAGAATCACCAGCAGTAGCCTTAACTTCAAAAACTCCATCACCTAACTCAAGTACGCTGACATCAAAAGTACCGCCACCTAAGTCAAATACTAAAATAGTAGAATCAGATTTTTTATCTAAACCATAAGCCAAAGCCGCTGCTGTAGGTTCATTAATAATTCTTAAAACCTCAAGTCCAGCTATTTTACCAGCATCTTTAGTAGCTTGTCTTTGAGAGTCGTTAAAGTAAGCAGGTACTGTGATAACTGCATATTTTACGGGCTGTCCTAGATAAGCTTCAGCATCTTCTTTTAATTTTCTTAGAATTTCAGCAGCTACTTCTTGAGGAGCATACTCTTTACCGTTAGTCTTTATATTGACTGAATTATTATTACCCTTGACCGTTTCATAAGGAAGTTGATTTACTACATCCTCTACTTCACTCCAGCTATGCCCGATAAGTCTTTTAGAGCTGAATATTGTTTGCTTAGGTTTCATTACACGACCGCGTTTTGCGATCTGTCCTACTGTAATTGCTTCAGCGAAAGTAACTACAGACGGCGTAGTTCTTGCACCTTCTGAGTTAGGTATTACTGTTGCCTGACCACCTTCCATCACCGCTACGCAAGAGTTAGTAGTACCTAAATCTATTCCTAATACTTTTCCATCGATTTTGTTAGCCATAGTAAATTATCATTATAGCAAAATTTTTTTCTAGAATTTGTTAGGATTAAGCAGCATGCAAAAAGAAAAAATAGTTAATAATATTATTCTTGTAGGAAGAGCAGGGCGTGATCCAGAGTTAAGATACTTTGAGTCTGGTTCTTGTGTCGCAGATTTTTCACTTGCGGTAAATAGACCAACTAAGAATAAAGAGACAGATTGGTTTAACATAAAAGTCTGGGGCAGGCAGGCAGAGATAGCAGGTGAGTTTGTTAAGAAAGGCTCTCTGATTGCTATTGAAGGCGAGATAGATTTCGAGTCTTGGATAGATAAGACTTCTGGGCAAGAGCAGAATAAATCAGTCGTAGTGGCTACTAATCTACGTCTACTTGGTGCCCGTTCTGATAATCAGCAGCCATAAGATATAATCTTTAGTTTTTTCTAAAAATTCAATCATTGTTAAGAAAGTTAAGAAAACTATTTTTTTTAACTAGACACTATTTGCGAGGCTGTTAGAATTGATCTGTAAAGGTTTATGATCCGAAGAATTTTTAGTAGTGAAGAAGGAAGTGCATCAAAGTTTTTTATGCTTTCTGCCATTGTTTGGCTCGTTATCGGTATGGGAGCTGGTTTGCTTGGTGCTTTAGAGTTTTCTTTTCCAGACTTAACTAAGGGCGTAGCACAGTTATCTTTTACTAGATTAAGACCAGCTCACGTTAATACTGTAGCTTTTGGATGGCTGTCTATGGCTAATGTTGGGGCGTGTTTATACATAATTCCAGCTCTTTGTAAGACTAAACTTTTTTCAGAGAAGCTGGCCAATTTTTCTTGTTACCTGTGGAATATCGCTATCGGTCTAGGTTTTATAACATTAGCTAATGGTTATACAGAAGGTAGAGAATACGCTGAGTATAGGGAACCTATAGATATTCTTATCGTTATAGCTCTAGGATCTGTTTCCTATAATCTTTTCAGAACCCTTTTAACTAGAAAGGTAAAGAAGCTTTATGTATCTGTTTGGTACATAATGGGTGCTTTCTTTTGGATGCCTATAATTTTTATAGTAGGTAATAGAACTTTCGTTGCTATGGATGGTCTTAATGACGGTATCCTGAACTGGTTTTATGGTCATAATATCCTTGGTATGTGGTTTACAGTACTTGGTGTCGGTATCGCTTATTATATGCTTCCTAAAATGAGTGGTAAGCCAATATGGAGCCACAGTCTGTCTATGTTTGGTTTTTGGACTATTGCATTTTTTTATGCTCCTACTGGTACTCACCATTTACTTCAATCGCCAGTGCCAGAGTGGTTAAAGGCTTTAGCTGTAATATTTTCAGCAGCGTTAGTAATTCCAGTTATATCGGTATTAGTTAATTTTTATATGACTATGAAAGGCAGTTGGTGGATGCTCACTACTAATATGCCTATTAGGTTTGTTTTGACAGGGGCTTTTTGGTATTTAATTACTTGTATACAGGGTCCTTTTCAAGCGACAAGGGGTATTAATTGGTATATCCACTTTACTCAGTGGGTTGTGGGTCACGCTCATGCCGCCCTCTTGGGTACTTTTACTTTCTTTGTAATTGGGGCACTTTATTATGGAATTCAAAGAATCACTGGTAAAAGAATCTACAGCGTTAGATTAGTCAAATGGCATTACTGGCTACTTCTGATAGGTTTCACATTATTTTTCTTGGCTTTGACCATAGCTGGTCTTCAGCAGTCAGTTGGTTGGGCTCTTGGTTATCCTGTCGCACAGTGGTCGTTAACTTTAATGCCTATGTGGCTTGTGAGAAGCATTGGTGGTACTTTGATGTTCTTTAGTAGCTGCCTATTTGCTTATAATATTTATATGACTTTACGTGAGCAGCCTATTTCTTCAGCTTTGGAGATTAAGGTTGCTGTTCCAATTGAAGGAGATTCTAACTAAAATGTCTGATGATAATAATAAACAGGATTTAAAGCCACAGGGAATTAAAGGCTATCTGCTACCAGCAGTAGTCGTGGCTTTTTCATTTGCCGTGATTTATACGGTCGTAGTCGCTATCCCGAATTTACCATCGCTTAAGTCTAAGCCAAGTGAATATGCGATTGAGTATATTGAAAAAGATAAAGACGGTTCGATTAAAAGAGATCCTAAAACTGGCAAACCCGTTCCTAATCAAGCAGGTAGAGGAAGAGCTATTTATTCAAGAGAAGGTTGTTTTTATTGTCATTCACAGTTCGTAAGACCACAAGATAGAGATTTTGGTAGCAGAGTGCATGCTGGTGATTACGCTAACGAAACTCCGAATGTATTAGGAACTTCTAGAACAGGTCCAGATTTAAGCAATGAGGGTGGAAAGCTGCCAGATGAGTGGCATATAGCCCATCTTAAAGATCCTAGATTTTATACACCTGGTTCTATAATGCCTTCATTTAGTTTCTTGAGTGATGAGGAGCTTAAAGATTTAGTTGCTTATTTACAGACTTTAGGAAGAAAGAGGTTTGATGACCCAGCTAATCGTCATATCTACGAAGCTTATTTCCCAGAGGCTGATGAAGCTTTCTGGAAGGCTTCTGAGCATCACAAGCCTAATGTAGACAGTGCTGCTGCGGCGAATGCTGGAGCTGGTATCTACAGGCAGAATTGTGCAGTATGCCATGGTCTAAATGGTCTAGGTAATGGGCCTAATGCTTTAGCTATGGCTAAAAAGCCTGCTAATTTCTCAGATCCGAAATATAAAAAATACTCGAATGAGACTTGGTATTGGAGAGTAGCTGAGGGTGTACCTGGTACGAGAATGCCTAGATGGAAACTGAAATTAGAGCCTCAACAGATGTGGTATTTAGTTGCTTTCCTAAAGACATTACCTCAAGACGAAAAGCCTATCATTGAGCCTTATCAAAGCATTGATAGTGCTGCTTGGCAGTCTCAGTCAGCACTTCCAGCTGGAATTGTAAGTAATTATGAGAAGTTAAGTGCAGGTGCTGCTAAGTCAAGTACGGGAGGTTCAGCTAATGCTCACTAATTTATTGATTCAATTTAATGATTGGATATTAGTTACCTTTAACAAAGAAGCTTTGGCGATATTTGCTGTACTTTGTGTAGCTTTTTTTGCTGTTGCTGCAATGTTTGTCTACTTTGGGTTCAAGAGTGGGGAATTTACTAATCAAGAGGATGCTAAGCTCGAAATGCTAGATTGCTAGGAGAAAGATAATGACAGAAAACAACCTTAATGACGAAATGTCACCTATAGCTTATGGAGTACCTACTGGTCTATCTGTTCAAGGAGCTCAGCCTACTCAGGAATATAAAGTTGGTCATAATAAGCCACCTTTATTTTTGATAGTACTCTATGTGGTGGTTATTATATGGTGTGCGATTAGTTGGATTCCTTTTTACGGGTATTAATTCTAAGGAACTTTTATATGTCAAGTAAAAATTTAGCTCTTTGTTTCATAATCACTCTTCTGTTTGGCTCCGCCTTATCTTCTTCTGTTTTCGCAGCAGTATCCTATGAGAAAGAAGAATTAGTGAGTACTACTATTAAAAAATGGCAGCCTAAAATTCCAGAAAATGAATTTCCTTCGCATCAGCCTTCTATAGTATCTGGTAAAGAAGTTTATAAAATGCACTGTGCTATGTGCCATGGCAGTGAACCAAATGAGGTTTTAACTAAGGATCAGTTAAGATCTAAGTCTCCAGAAGAACAATACATCATAATTAAAAATGGTAATGCTAAAGGTATGCCAGCTTTTAAAAATAAATTATCGCGTGATGAAATTTGGGATGCTTTAATGTATGTCAGAGCGGGAGTTTTAGGTTACTATCCTTTAAACTCAGATGAGCTTGCTAAGATGAATGCTATTTTCGGTGGAAACTGTGCGGTTTGTCACGGCACTAGAGGTCATGGAGATGGTCCTTTGCACAAATCTTTAAATCCAGTACCTGCAAATTTTAATATGTTTCAGCGTTTATATACTAGGTCTGACAATAGATTACATAAAGAACTTACACACGGTATTCCATGGACAGCTATGCCTGCTTGGAAAAACAGAGTTGATTTTAATCAGAATTATAAATTTGATGATGAGATGATTTGGAAATTAGTTACTTATGTAAGACAGTTTGGTTTCTCTCAAGAAATTGATAGACTTGATATAGGTAGACAGAAATTAAAAGATTATGAGAAATCAATCGGGAAGGGCAAATAAGGAATTTTAATATGGACATGAAATTTGAGAAACGTGATCTGATAAAAATCTTACTTTCCATCCCGGTGGTTGGTACAGTTGCTTCTGTGTTGCTTTCACCTTTTGTAAGATACTTAAAACCAAGTTCTGGTCCTATTGCGACTTTGGAAGTTTTTAAAACACCAGATAAACCTCAAGCTATTTCGATAGTGAGCTTTCCTGTAACTGATTTCCCTACTCCTTGGTCATTTAAGTACTTTATGTTTCAGGAAGCTAATAGAGAATATACTTCTGTCGGTAATCAGATTAAAACTATTCCAGGAGCAGCTGTTAGATTACCTGTTAATGAAGCTGATGGCAAACCTAAGTTCGTAGTTTTTTCAAGAGTATGTCCTCATTTAGGTTGTGTTTTTAATTTCGTCCCAGAGGAATCAGAGGTGGCTAAGGGTTATAACTATACACCTACTTCCGGACAGAAAGTATTTGCTTGTCCTTGTCATCTTTCAGTTTATGATCCGATGCAGGAAGATACTAAAGGTCGCGGGAAGGTGGTTTCAGGACCAGCTCCTAGATCACCATTCAAGTTTAACTTCAGTGTGGAGAATGGTGTTTTAGCGATACAGAGCCTTGAATCTGGAGGTATTTCTTAATATGACACTTACTGATATATTGTCTAAGCTTCCTTCCATTGAGCAGATTAAAAAATTTGCTCAGGATAAATTAAAGAATATCGATTTTTTTGATGAAACTTATAAAGATAAGTATGTAGAGAACGTTTGGTATAAATTAGGACCAGTACAGTGGCTTACTTGGATGTTAACTATACTAACAGGTGTTCTATTGATAGGCATTTATATTCCTACTACTGAGCAGGCTTACGACAGTATTATTAGAATCCAAGCAGAAGTTCCTTTTGGTTGGTTGATTAGAGGGATGCATAAATATGCAGCAGACGCTTTTATTATTATCTGCACTATGAAGCTTTATAGAATGTTTATCTGTGCTGATTATAAAGGTAATCGTGAGCTTAATCTCTGGATCTGTTTCTTTTTATTACTCTTAGGTTTCTATTCAGGTCTTTCTGGTTATCTTCTAATCTGGAACCAGAGAGCTTTTTGGGCTACTAAGGTATTTGCGACTTTCCCTGGTTATATGGATCAGTTCGGTCTTAATCTAGCTTTCTTGGGAGCTACTGTGGTTAATAAGCTTATAGAATGGGGCGTTCCGTCTAGCTTGCCAAGGCTGCCCGTTGAGCAAGGTGGTGGAATTCTCCTTGATATGAAGCTTTTAAATCAGTATATTAATTTTAATGTTGGTATGACTACTCAGCAGATACTTCTTGGTGGTAGTGCTATTGGGCAGGCTACTATTACTAGGTTTTATTCTATGCACATGGCATTGTCAACTCTTGGACTTATAGTAGTTGAACTTTATTTTTATAGTAATAAGAAAAAGAGATTTAATATACCTTGGACAGAAGGTTTTATGGTTATCGCAATGGTAGCTATCGCTGCGACTGTGTTCCCTGCAGAAATGGGGTCTAGGGCTGATGCTGCTGTTACTCCTTTACCGATACTCTCTGACTGGTATTTCCTTGCTCTTTATCAGATGTATAAGTATATAGAGCCAGTTTTGGCTACATTCGTTACGATGCTAATTCCAGCAACAGTTCTTTTCTTGCCTTTCTTTGATACTAGTAAGGAAATCCATATTACGAAAAGACCAATCATCATGTCTGTGACAATAATGGGCTTTCTTAATTTTATTGTCTTTTCAGTATTGATCATTTTAAATATTGCGAATATCAATAATGATCCACCTTTCTGGGTGGCCGGTAGTGTGATCATCGTGGCTTTTGGTATTTATTTTTCTTGCTTGCAGCGTGGAAATAATTATTGGAAACTATTACTGACTTTCTGTATTTTTCTTGGTCTTTATTTATCTAGAATTCATACGCAGCCTTACTTTGGTTTACCTCTCGGCGGGCTTCTGGATACTACATTCTTGAAAGATGGAGCTTGGGGGCGTATGTGGGTGTTCTATGGTGGCTTTGCTGCTCTACTTATCGCAGTTCTTTATATAGAGAAATTCTTGCCGAAAAAGCAAGAATCTCTAGAACCCTTAGCAGTGGAGGCTTCTAATGCCTGAGACTATGGAGAAGAAAAATTCTAAGCAGAAGTTTTCGGTGCTTTATTGGTTGGTTTTCGCGACAGGGATTATCGCTCTTTCTCAGTTTTTTGGAGCTCATAATTATTTTCTTGCGAAGCAGGATTCCCAAGGTATTTTAGTGATTATTCTGAGTGTGATTACTTTTCTTGCATCTATGATATTTATGACTTATAAAATCTATTCAGAAGAAAAAGATAAGAATAATCTGCGTGTGAGCTTTACACCTTATGAAAAGCTTTATATGTTCTTGAATAAAGGAGCTAAAAACTAGCATGACTAAAAATTCGATTAATAAAAATGACCTTGGATTCTTGATAGCGATTGCTGTTGCAGTTTTAAATTTAGGTCTTTTTGGTATCATGTTTGGATTGATGGGCTATTTTGAACTCATTGGTGCTGATCAGAGTTTCTTTGATGAAGGCACTAGAAATAATCTAAAGATTATAAATTCAGTTTTACAATTTGCTGGAATCACTATAGATGCTGATACGCCAAGAAAGGTTTCTACTTTGGGTTATTCGATTTGTTTAGGAGTTGCTTTGACTAGCACCTTCTTTGCTATCGTTATTGGTAATAGAAGACCAGTAGAAGAATACGAGGTTACGGTTGCTAAACCATAAGGAATTTTATTATGCTAACTAGTTTTGTCAGAAGCGGTCAGAAAGTAATACTAAGAATAGAAGACTTTTTAAATAAAGTCTTCAGTTCTGAGCAGAACTTACTTTATTATCATGGTGCTATGCCAAATTTCTGCATGTGGATGCTATTTTTGTCAGGGCTTTTACTGTTTGCATACTACACTCCGACTTTAGAAGCGGCTTATCAGTCTGTCGAGTATATTACTGATAAATTACCGTACGGAGATGTAATTAGAGGAATACACAGATACGCTGCTGATGCGATGTTGCTTACTGTTATACTTCACGCTCTGAGAGTTTATTTCACTGATAGATATAGAGAATATAGACTCATAGCTTGGTATTCAGGGGTAGCACTTTCTGTATTTATGCTTATCATCGGTGTCTCTGGCTATATTCTAGTTTGGGATGAGAGATCATTTATTATAGTAACTAAAATTACTGATTTCTTAGGATCATTACCTTTTATTGGAAGCTCTTTAGCGAGTGCCTTTTTAAATGGTGAGGTAATTTCGAATTACACCATGAGCATGTCGTTCTTCTTGCATACTGGTACTTCATTTGCCTTGTTGGTTTTATTATGGGTGCATTATATGAGAATTTCTCGACCTGTAGTAAATGTCACTTGGGCTATAGGTTCATTAATTTCTGGTATCATACTACTCTTTGCTGGTTTATTCCCTGCGATTTCTGGTCCTGAAGCGAAGTTTACCGTGGAGCCGTCATATTTTGATATTGACTGGTTCTATCTATGGTTATTTCCATTAATTGATGCTGTTGGAAATATTGGTGCATGGCTAGTTTTAATAGCAGGTATCACTCTAGTTACTCTATTACCTAATTTTGTTAGAAACCATGATAAAGAGCCAGCTTCAGTGTCTAAAGATCATTGTGTTGGCTGTAGACTCTGTTCTATAGACTGTCCTTATGAGGCTATTTACATGGCTCCTAGAAATGATGGCAGTAAGTACAAGGAAATCGCTGTAGTTATAGATGATAGATGTGCAGAATGTGGTCTCTGTGTGGGTGCGTGTAATTTTGATGCTATAGAATTACCTAACTATAAGTCACCACAGGTAATGGACGATATTAGAATCGCTCTCCAGTCTTAGTTCGTAAACTAAATTCACTATCTCATGCATAATTAAGGATATAAAAATGACTCAAGCAGAAACTCAATCAGAAAATAAACTTAAAACCAGAGACGAGGTTAAAGTAGCGGTTATAGCCTGTGCTCGTAGCGTTAATCTCGAAGGAGAACTTAGTGCTACTAAGCTTAACGGTGTAAATAACTGTGATGTGATTCAAGTGCCGTGTAGCGGCATGATTCAACCACGTATGATAGAAGCTGCTTTTAATGCTGGTGCTGACGGAGTTATCGCGATGGGCTGTCAGATTGGTGACTGTCATTTTAGAGAAGGTAATAAGTTCTGTAGAGAAAGATTATTAGGGCAGAGACCACCGATGATTAAGAAGACTGTTCCGAAAAGAAGACTTAAAGGACTCTGGATGTCTGAAGTTCAAGTAGATGATTTTAAAGCGAGGGTAGAGGATTTTAAAGGCTATGTCGCTGAGCAGTTAGTCGAGGAGCAGAAGGGTAAATAAAAATGGCTAAAACGAAAGATAACGTAAATATCCTAATGGAAAATTTTATTTTCTATGCCATATTTTTTATTACTTTGCTTTTAATTGCGAGCTTTGGGCTTATTGCTGAGGCTTAATTGCTAGAATCAATTAAATGCCTGATAATCCCGTTCTTGCTGAAAAAAAATCCATAGATTCGGAGAATATAATTGCGGCTATAAAAAATGCTAAGACAGCAGTAGTAACAGCTCATGTGAATCCAGATGGTGACACTCTTGCCTCTATGCTTGCTTTAGCGAGGATTTTAGAGAGCTTTGGCTTAGAAACTGTTCATAGAGTGATGCACGATGAAGTGCCGTCTTTTTATAAATTTTTCCCAGACCAAGAAAAAGTTTTATGTTCGATGAAGGATATCGACAGGGAGAAGCTTTTAGATGAATATGATATTAGCTTTAGCTGTGACTGTGGATCGGTACAAAGACTTGGCTCAGCTGGGCTAATCTGGCAGAAGGCTAAGTTAACTTGTAACGTAGATCATCATCTCTCTAATCCACTCTATGCTGATTTGAATTGGGTCGATGTTAATGCGACTTGTACCGGGCAAGTGGTTAAAGATATTATGCTTGATTTAAATAAGCTTATTAAGGCAGAGTCTTTAAATAATGGCACTGTTCAGAGAGAGCCTTTAAGTATTAATGAAGATTTAGCTACTTTACTGTTTATAACGCTATTAACTGATACTGGTGGTTTTAGGCATAGTAACACTAATGCTGAGGTTTTCACTTGGGCAGCTGAACTTACTAGTCTGGGGGCAGAGCCTAGTAAATTATTTAATTTACTTTTTAATCAGATGCCTTTTAGAACTATAAAAGTTATAGGCGCAGCCTTGGATGCTGCTGAGATTATTGAGTTAGATATTTCGGATTTAATTTCAGGTGAGATAATTCCCAAGAATAAATTAAGAATAGCTTACACTACTACTACTAAAGAATTATTAACTAAACTATCTGCTAAAGAAGAAGATACAGACGAGATAGTAGATCATTTAATGCGTATTAAAGATATTAATATGTGCATTTACCTCAGAGAGGATACGAAAAGCGAATCTAATTTTAAAGGCAGCTTGAGAAGCCTCTGTGAGATTGACTGTTCTAAAATCGCGAATCAGTTAAACGGCGGTGGGCATGCCCGAGCCGCCGGATTTAACTGTTCAGCAAAGAGCTTCCATCAGCTGAAATCTATAGTTTTAGAAAAAATAGCTGAGCACATTAAGGGTATTAATAAAAACTAAGCCACTAAAAACTGAATCTGATTAAGAGACTCTATGATTAACTCGGCTCTTTCTTGTTCACTCATTTGATCTAAGTGAGACCAGTTATTCATTACCCACTCTTTTTTATCTTCATCAATAAATTCCTCATTCTCATCAAGGAATTCTTCTAATGTAGCGTACTCTCGGTGATAGTAGATCATTGCGACACTATCAGCTAAATAAGCGATACACAGACTATCGTCTGGATATCTGTCGATTAAATCATGGCAATCTACCAAAAATTTTTCAAGAAGCAAATTAGAATTTAATTTACTTGTTACTATGAAATCGTCGTGTTTCACGTTTTACCCCCCTATTAACTTATATATCCCTTATTCGTAGGGTAAGTTAAGGGTGAGTTAAGCTAGTGAAAATATTTTGATTTTCTTTGATCCCATTTCAAAAAATCTTAAAACTCACCTAAATATTCTAAGCCATCAGCGCTAGAATTCACTAAAATAGCGGTTTTTGCTTTTTCTGCTAAACTGTAATGACTGTAAAAATCTTCAATTAAAGTTTTTTTAATGCTATCTGTTTTTTCACTTGAGACTATGGCTATATTATTACCACCTAAGCCCGCTCCCATAATTGAGCAAGCATAAACTCCTTCTAAACTTAAGGCAAAATTTTGTAAGCTATCATTAAACAGGGTGCTAGATTTATAGGCGCCTATATGATTCGTTAATTTAAGATTCATATTTATGCTCTCTTGGGCTGCAAAAATAGTATTACCTAATTTGAGATCTGCTGAGAAAATCATAGGGTGCGGTGAGCTATCCGAAACCCATTCGGCGAGATGTGAAAGATTTACATATTCAAACATTTTCTCTATGCAGAAATTTTGTTTAAGATCTTTAAGGCGGGCTCCTTCGGCTAATGCATAAAGAGCAAGGTTAGAGAGCTTTTTATCATCATTAGTAATAACCGAATTATTTATGTATATATTTTTGATTTCTTTCAGCTTTTTTAATTTCTCTAAAATTTCTTTATCTGCAAGTTTATACAGTAAATCACCCAAGTGATTTTGACTTTGGTACTCTTGTAGAACTCTAATTTCTGTATTTATGGCATCGCTGGAAATTACACTGCGGTCATTCGTCCTTCTCAGCTTTGAACTTGTTTGTTTGGCTGCACGCCCATTGTGGTGCTTCGCGTCTAGTGAATTATTTAAGAAAAAAGGAGTTAACTGATTTAGTTTCTGATACTGATCAAAATATTTTTCCTTGAGCTTATATTCGTCACTAGTTTTTTCAGCTTTAATAAAACTGGGTAAAATCATAAAGCTGATATCTTCTGGGATTTTTTGATATTTGAAACTCAGCTCAGGAAAGAGTTTTATAAAGCATAAATGATTTTTACGCGAGAGTATTTGAGCAGCTTGATCTCCTAGTCCAGAATTAAATCCTTTAGCTATTTCAATTTTTTGGCAGAATTTTAAAAGATCTAAGAGATCATTAGTATTTATAATCGCTTCTATACTGTCTGCTCCTGAATTTAAGAGATATTTAAAATAGGTCTTATCTATGTTTTTTAGTAAACCTTGACTATGTAAGGCTCTGACCAGAGACATTAGTGAGGCTAGTATGAGTGCGTGAGATGAACTCATTCCAGCAGCAGCTGGTAAATTACTAGTAACGGCGATTTTCAAGCTGTGAATTTCTCCTAAATTTAAATCAGAATTTTCTTTGGATAAGAGGTCTAAGATTTTCAATATGTAAAAAGTCCAGTTAGACTTGTAATTGCTCAAAAGTTTATCGGATAATCTAGATTTCCTTGCTGAAATATCCTCTAGGGCTTGATTGCGACTTAAAGTTAATTCTTGGAAATCTGGATTCAGATTATAAATTTCTATAAAAGGTTCTACTGATGAGTTATTCGGAGTTTCAGATTTTTGAGGATCTAATATTGAAACCTGCACAGCCACTAAAGTTTCATAATTAGCTGCTAGATAAAGTAAGTCATTATTTACGTAATCACAGTGTTTGCTAAAACTTAATCGTCCAGGGCAGCGCGATATATGTATTTTAGAATTTTTCAAGCACAGCTCGTTAAGATCGCCGTTTGCTAAAGGCAGATGGGGATCTTTAGGATGGGAAAAACAGGGATGATGTTCAAGGTTTGAGAGTAAAAAATCTTTCATTGTCTATATTAAGAACACCAGGAGAAGCGCGATTCTCGCTTAATTCAAGAATTACTCAGGCAGTTCAGCTTGGCCAGTTTGAATTTTAATTGCTTGAATAAGATCATTTGGTTCGATAAAACCTTCTTCCAGTAAAATTCTACCGATAGGAAATCTTTCTAAAGGATCTTGCTGAGATTGCATCTCAAGGGCTTTAGCTAATTTGTCATCAGTTAAGACACCTAATCTTATAAGAATTTCACCTAGCTTATATCGTGCACTTGAATTCATTGATTCTCATTTTACCTTAAGAAAGCTCTGGTGAGAGCTAATTTCTGCTTATGATACTAAAACTTTTCGGAATCATCCTTATAAAATATATCAGCTCTGTCTTAGCGGCCCCTATCTAACGATCTACGTCAGGTAAGATTACGTCAAGAGATGAAAATACCGCAACGATATCAGCGATAGGCTGACCTATAGCCATTTCTGGTAAAAAATTAGTCGCAAAGAAAGACGGTGATCTCCATTTAATACGATATGGAACAGCAGTGCCATCAGTAATTAAATGTACACCTAACTCGCCTCTAGGTGACTCTACGGCAAAATAAGTCTCACCAGCTGGAGCTTTAAAACCTGGCATAATTTTTTTCGCCACAAGCTCAGTTTCTTTCGCTGCTTGCTCCCCACTTGGTAGTGATCTGATCTTCTCTATAGCTTGAAGCACTATCTTGCAAGATTCACGAATCTCTTCCACTCTGCACTTATACCTAGCGAAAATATCACCCTCTTCACGAGTAATAACTTTGAAATCGAATTCTTTATACCTAGAATATGGCTTAGCAGTTCTAATATCATAATCCACTCCAGAAGCTCTAATGTTAGGCCCAGTAAGACCAAAAGCTCTAGCAGAATTAGGTTCAATAATACCTATTTCTTTAGTCCTAGAAATAAATATCGGGTTATTAGTAATAATATCTTCGTATTCATCGACGTAACCTAAAAGTTTATCTTTAACTAAAGCCTCTGCTTTAGCAAGCCAGCCCTTCGGCAAATCCTGCTGCACGCCACCGATACGAATATAATTAAACATCATACGCTGTCCAGAAACTTCCTCTAAAAGTGACAGTATAGATTCTCTATCTCTAAAAGCATAAAAAGGGAAGCCCATCATCGCCCCTAAATCCAACATGAAAATACCGAGTGAAAGCTGGTGTGAACAGATTCTATTCAGTTCTGCCATAAGTATTCTTAAGTATTCAGCTCTCTGCGGCACTTCTATGCCTGCGATCTGCTCTACAGCCCCTACATAGGCATGGCTATCGCTCATTCCAGCTAAATAATCAACTCTGTCTACTAAAGCCTGATACTGTACGAAATTACGGTTTTGACCCAGCCATTCCATGCCACGGTGTAAATAACCAATTACAGGCTCACACTGTTTTACTACTTCGCCATGTAAGACGAGTTTAAGCCTCAGAACGCCGTGCGTTGAAGGGTGTTGAGGACCCATATTAATAACTAAATCTTCTGTTTTAAGACCAGTGCTTGTTGCAGTTTCAGTGCTAACCATAGCTATAATATTAACAGGCAAAAGCTATTGTTATGCAAAATTTAGATTTTTTAAAAAGCCATAAACGCCTTGAATGGAAAGAAAGTCCTTCCTTGGATTTAATTATCTGTCCTTATGGGTTTGGTGGAACCGATAATCTTGCTCAAGAAGGAGCTTACAGTATACTTGGCGATAGTGAATTAACTAGAACTCTAGAAGCTCTAAATGTAAAAGTTAATCTTATAGAACCTCCTAGTCTTGGTCCTTTTGAAATACAAGAACATGCTCTACGTATCAGAAATATCGAAGCGATTATCAGTGTAAATAACTGGCTTCGCGAACAAGTTTTTTTCTCGCGGGGCTTAGGGCATATTCCAGTAATACTTGGTGGGGATGCCAGTCTCAGTATCGCTAGCTTATCAGGGCTTATGAAATTTTATCAAGAGCATAATTTAAGAAATAAAGTGGGCTGCCTCTGGTTTAGTAACCATTTCGGAAATAGTTCTCCTGAAGTTACTAAAAGCTGGAATGCTAATAGAATGGCGTTCACAGCCCTGACTCACACTGGCTTAGGAGCTGAGCTCCATGAAGATTTTAAAAACATTATCCTCTCAAATCAGCTATCATTGCCGATCATTGATCAAGAAAATGTAGCACATATCGGCATTAATCACCGATCTGCACAAGATTCCGTTAATCATAATTATTTCTCTATGGAAGATGTATCTGATCTAGGTATTAATATTGTTCTAGATAAGGCTTTAGAAGATTTAAATCATTGTGAATATATTCATCTTATTTTTGACTTAAATGCTTTTGATCTGAGTGGCGTTAGTAACTATTCTTTAGGGCAGTTAAATTACAGAGAAGTTCTTAGCATAGCTAGGTATGTAGATATGAAACTTAGGCGAGAGAATAGATTATCTTCTATAGACATAGTCGAACACTGCCCGAGCAGAGAAGCTTGGGATAAGCGGGGTGAATCTGCTGAATGGGTAGCCGATCTTTTAGAGAATATTTTCGGGGCGAATGTTTTTAATGTAGCAAGAAAATACTAAAAGGCACTATTGCCGAACTCCAATTTCTGCGTTTTGCACGTTCGGCAACAGCGCAAAGCACTGCTCTGATCCCTGTATTAAGCTACAGCTTCAGCGGCCGGTGCCTCTAATTTCTTCTCTAGGTAAGTAATTTTATTAGCTTCTAGAAGCATTTCATTAGCCTTTTCTATGGCTAGCTCAAGAGCTACATCTAGCATAAAATCAGCTTTGTGTTTATCAGACTTATGATCTCCTTTACAAGAAGATTCTGAATGTTCTTTCCACTTAGCTTCAAGCTCTTCAGTCGTCGGACTAATATTTTCTAATCTAACTATAGTGCCAAGAATTAAAGAATTAGCTAACTTCTCTTTAGTCACTTCTCTATTTTTATCAAGCGGCAATGTTCCCATTAATGACATCATCTGTTCTGGCGGTATACCGAACTGTCTTGCCATATTCATAAGATCCTGACGTACATTCATCTCTATAGCTTTTTCAGGAATATCAAATTCAGCTTTCTCTCTAAGTGCTTTAAATAAAGCAACTTCAGTCGCTAATTCTTTTTCTTTGGCGTAAGCAGTTTCTAAATTCTCTTTTAGCTTAGTTTTAAGTTCTTCTAAAGTCTCAGCTTTAGGACTTTTATTTTTCTTAGCTAATTCATCATCTAAAGCAGGAAGCTCTGGTTTAAAAATCCCCTTAATTTTAATCGCAAATTTAGCTGCCTTGCCCGCTAAATCCTCGGCGCCGTAATCCTCTGGGAATTTAACGAAGATTTCTTTCTCATCACCAACTTTCAAGCCAACGGTCTGCTCTAAGAAGTTATCTATAAAATTACCTGGCTCGACTGTAACTTTATAATCTTCTGCCTTCATGCCTTCTTTAGCGATCCAGTTAGGCTCAGCCTCAGTACCAGCATTATACTGCCCATCAAAATCTAAAGAGATCTGATCACCAGATTCGATTAAAGCATCAGCCGCTTCTTGAAAAGTCACAAAAGACTTTTGGATTCGAGTAAGCGATTCTTCTAACTGCTTATCAAAATCAGCAGGAGCTAATTCCACTTCTATATTAAGACCTTTATATTCAGAGATTTTCACTTCTGGATAGACTTCTAACGTAGCTGACATAATCACTGAAGATTCTGGTGTATCAAGCTCAACTTTATCAATGCTCTGCACTGCGATAATATCTAAAGCCTGTTTTTTAACAGCAGTGTTTAAAAGATCTAATAAAAAATCTTGAGTAAGTGTTCTAGCTTTAATATAATCCTCACCAACATGATTTATAACCATATTAGTAGGAGCCTTACCCTTACGAAATCCAGGAATATTAACTTGATTGCGAACTATACTTATAGTTTTATAGTATGAATCCTTTGCTACACCAGCTTCTGTCTTTATTTCAAGAGTAACTATATTGTTCTCATCTCTATTACTTATCTCAATTTGCATAACCTTATAAATAATAACAACAAAAGAAAGCTTTATGGTCAAATACAAATCTTTTTGTTATAATATATGACTCGGTTACCAAACTGGAGTTATTATGGCAGTACCTAAGAAGAACCATTCGCATCAAAGACAGCAACAAAGAAGAGCTAACTGGAAAGGTAAGTTACCTAACGTTATTGCTTGTAATAACTGTGGCTCTAATCATCTAGCCCATAATATTTGCCCATCTTGCGGTTATTATAATGGTCGTAAGTATGTTGAAATCGCTAAGACTGGTAGCTAATAAGCTAAGCACTTTTTTATTTTCGATATTCTTTATAAGCTCAGCATCATTTTTCTTGCTCAGGCTTTTACCTGGTAGTCCTTTTTCTACTGATAGGCATTTACCAGCTGAAGTTATGGCTCGAATGGAAGCTAAATATGGTTTAAATAAGCCTTTAATAGAGCAGTATTTTTCTTATATTTCTAAAATCTTTACCCATTTCGATTTCGGTCCTAGCTTAAAGTATCCAAATCGTGAAGTAATGGATATTTTAACTGAAGCTATGCCCATATCTTTTACTCTTGGTGGTTTAGCTTTTATCATAGCGATTACAGCTGGAATCTCTGGAGGCGTATATTTAGGTTATAAAACTAATTACAGAAAGGGCTTTGACCCTCTTTTTATCATACTCTCTAGTTATGCCGATGCTGCGATATCACTCCCAAGCTTCGTCACGGCTGGATTATTAATAGGCGTATTCGGTCTTTACTTTAATCTTCTACCAGTCGCTCTCTGGGAAGGTCCAGAATACATGATACTGCCAGCCTTAACTCTCAGTGTCGCTCCGACAGCTTATATTATGCGGATCACCAGAACTGCTTTCGCGAATACCTACGAACAAGGTTATATTAAAACTGCGATGGCGAAAGGTTTAGATCAATTTCACATTCTTTATAAACATGCTTTGGTTAATGCTCTACTACCCATACTTGCTTACATAGGACCGCTTTTTGCGATATTAATTACTGGCTCATTTGTAGTCGAATTCGTCTATGCTCTACCTGGTATGGGGAAATATTTTGTTACAGCTTTTATTAATCGTGATTATTTTTTAGTAACCGCAGTGGTAGTAGTTTTCTCAGCCATACTTACAGCTTCTAATTTATTAGTAGAGATTTTAAATCCTTTGGTTAATCCTAAGTTAAGACAATAGTAAACTGCCCCCCTTAATTTCTCCTACAAGGCAAGCCTAAATCCCTGAGAGCGAAGCATTTCCCCCATTTCAAATCAAATTTTTCATAAGAAGAGTAGCCTTATCTATGACTAGGTTGTGAAAATAGGCATAGATATAGAGTATATGTTCTAGCATATGAATTCTTTTAGTAGTACACCAAGTACGCCTACTTAGCCTTTTAACATTGTCCCTGATCATGGCACAGCTAT
>Ga0208364_1000009_pt1 | contig 77710 bp, 72 predicted proteins | sample LakMenEpi08Jun12_FD_150680 | JGI IMG/M metagenome (GOLD analysis project Ga0208364, IMG submission 150680) | Freshwater microbial communities from Lake Mendota, WI - 08JUN2012 deep hole epilimnion (SPAdes) | ecosystem: Environmental > Aquatic > Freshwater > Lake > Epilimnion/Euphotic zone ...
AAGAACAAGAACAAGAACAAGAACAAGAACAAGAACAAGAACAAGAACAAGAACAAGAACAAGAACAAGAACAAGAACAAGAACAAGAACAAGAACAAGAACAAGAACAAGAACAAGAACAAGTATCGAGCATAATAAATATATTTGAAATAGATTTGCATATAGATTTTGAAAAGAAAATATCTATATTATTTGAATATGTATTGAAAAATAGAGAAAAATTTAAAATATTTGTATCCCTCCACAAAAATAGGCACGATATTTTAGATGATTATAATATTGATTATAATATTATTAATAAAATTTCAATTAATAATGAAAAATTAGCTAAAATTTTTAATAATAAAAAAACATCCGGTGGTATTGGTAAAAAAACAATTAAAAACAAATCTAAACCCTTAAAAAATACAATCCTTCAAAAAAAGGAAATACTAGGAAAAGATATGCGTATATATAAAATAAATGGTTCTAAAAAAGAATATGTTAAGTATAAAGGAAACCTAATATCAGTTTCTGATTATAAGAATATTATAAAATTGAAAAAAATTTAAAATATTTTTATTTATTAAGAATAAAATGGCTGAGTTGGCTTATACTAATCATAACAATAAACCCTTTCAAAGTCGGGGATTTTGTTCTCAATCTATGAAAGAAGATTTAGATTATATAATTAATATTTTTAATTCTGATAGTAGTATTAAACATGATATTATTAAAAAAAATGAATATAGAAATTATTTAATGATTATAACAAACAATTGTAACCAGTATATTGAACAAAAATTTAAAATTAATAAAATTAAATTGAATCAACAGATAGAATATGAAAAAGGAGAAAAACAAAATTATAGAGTTAGTAAAACTATTAAAACATTTGGTGATATTATTATAAATAACGAAAAAGTTTTGAATATAAAGTTTGATGCGAATTATGAAACATATGAAGATTTTTTTTCAAATAAAAATTTATTAAATGACAATTATGATAATACAATTTTCAAGATATCTGGCAAAAATCTAACACATGTAATATATGTAAAAGTTACGAAAAAAGACGATGATAGTAGTTATAATATTATTGATATAGAAACTGATAATATTTTAAATAATAAATTATTTAAATTTGAAATAAAATATAATTATGGGGATGAAGAAATAACATACACTTATCCATTTACCTCAATTGCTATTATAAATGATAATGAAAAAGCTGAGCAATATAATAAAGAACATTATCAACCAGGTGGAGGCATTTTATCAAAAAATAAGGGTAAAAAATGGGTCTATAAATCTACTAAACAGAAAATCTCTGTAATTATAGACAAGAAGCCGCGTGATAGAACAGTTTATAAAAATGCAAAAGGTATTCTCTATATAAGATGTAACAATGAATATAAATTGTTAAAAAAATATAAGCTTGCTAAAAAATAGGAATAACTCTCTTAATTATATAGAGTTATACAGCGAGAGGATTCATATATAAGAGGTTTTTGCGATTTTGTAGAAGGATAGTTCGGATATATCGCGATTCTCGTTGAGTATATAGTTGATTGGAGCTATTTTTTCTAAATCGTTCTTGATATTGGGATTATCAATATTCGCGCATTTTCTAATAACCTTCTGAAAATCTTTGAGATACTTATGGGGAAATAAATAGAAATTATCGCAGATAAGATTCGGCCTCTCCAAAACACTAACAATATTTATTTTATCAAATTGTATATTGCTATCTGCAAAATCTTTTTGAAATAACAGGTCAAACCTCGTAATCAGCACCAAATCATATTCGCATCCGCCTTCAATACACAAATCTATCGCCGATTCTAATTTTTTATTCCTTGATATTATATAGTCTTCGCAGTCATCGGCGATACGATATTTAACAGGCTTATATTTATCAATAATCTCCGCTATATCATCGTCGCTATTCAAGTTATTCGTGCTAATATACACATCTATGTCATACCCTTTTCCCTTGAAATAATCAAATATATATCTCTGATAATTATCGTAGCTATTATTTTATGCTATGGAATAAATTTGTTCTAAAATGTCAAAAAATACATAAAAATTGATTAGCTTATTTAAATATATAAGCTGTCCTACATCAAAAAGAATGATTTTAGATATTATATAGAATAGTATCGTAATATCAAAATCATTAAAGTAGATTTAATTGCAATTATTGGAGGCTCAAATAGTACAGGGAGCTATCGCATTATGTATTAGAAGGCTAATGCCAAGAACCGCAAGGGGAATCGCTGATATATAGTGTAGTTAATTGTAATTAAGTTTATTTTTTACTTTTACGAAGAAAGATATTTATAGTAATAAATAAAATTATAAAAATTGATAATATTATATGACAATATTTATTGCCTATAAAAAGATTTGCCGAAAACCCAAATAAGTCTAGGAATACACTTTGATAACAACTACTCGTAACTACAACACAATTCATAACTGCTAATCTTACAAATCAAGAAATTATTTAATAATGCTTTACACTTGCTATAATTATTATAGCAACGGTATTAAAACCGCTATAATTTTTATTAAAGATAAAAACATTATTAATGTGTATTCTAACCATAATGATGACTATTATGGTTATGAAACTACACTCTTATTTGTTATTACAGAAGAGGATATTGAAAAATATCTTATTTTATATAAAATTTATATTACAAGCATTTTATTAACAGAAGATTCTACAAAATTAAGTAAAGATGAATATGGATATTGTATTAGCAAAAAAAGCATTTGGAAAAATTTATACATAACAAAATATTATGATTGTTTTTACACTTATATGACTAATTATCCTAAAATGTCATATATCCTATCAACAGAAGAGCATATTTCACAAAATATGAATATTATATATTCTGTTAAAATAATTAAACCAAAATTGCTATGTGGACTGATTGAAGATGAAATATATAAACTTGAAAAAGATTTGAGTATCTGCGAAGATTATACTAAAAATTTGGCGATGTATTCTATCTATATGAAAAATATTATTCCTTATAACATCCCTGACGATTTGACAAATATGATCTTTGAAAAACTATGATATGTCTATGACATATGTATATAATATATTTTTTTTATTTTGATAATAAAATGTTCTAAAAATAAACTAATACTGTAAAAATTGATAAGCCGACAAATAATATTTATTGCCCGCCAAACAGATTGAGCCAACCAAAAAGCCTTAAAAAGCCTTCCTTAGCTCTCCTCTGTTTCAAAAGCCACCAGCCAGAGCCAAGCCGACAGCCAAGCCGACAGCCAAGCCGACAGCCAAGCCGACAGCCAAGCCGACAGCCAAGAGCTACCGCTCACAAAACAAGAGTATCAACAGAATGCTTTACACTTGCTACGATTATCACAGCAATCGTAATGCGTGTTGCCTAATCTTCATCAAAGATAAGGGCATCATAAATGTTTATGAGAATCCGGAGTATAATTACGCACACCTGTTATTTGTGATGACAGAAGAGAAGATGAAGAAGGAGTATGAAGTATTGTACAAGTTATATACGATTAGTACGATGCTCACAGAAAATGCAAATCAGCTATCTAAGGACACGCGCGGATATGGTATTCACAAAAGAACAATCTGGAAAAACCTTCACATATGCAAAGACTATGATTGCGAAAACACCTATATGTCAGAATATCCGGCGATGTCCTATAAATTATCTACGGACACAAATATTCGCAACAATATGCAGTTTATTGAGGATATTATTATGATTAGCGATGATTTGATTGATGACGAGTTTATTGCCGAGTTCGTAAATAACGAATCAAACTGTATTGAGAAGGAATTGTGCGATTTAGAAAAAGAATTAGAAATAATGGAAACCATCGCGCAATATATGAACAGGATAATTCCCGAAAACTTTCCCGACGATTTGAAGAACACTATCCTTGCAGATGTATATGTATTCTAATATCTCATAATAGTATCAGTATCTTTATTTGTATATATTTTTATATTTTGTTTTTGTTTTTTGTCGCAAAGATTAAATTATGAGCTTTTGGTTTAGATATATATAATGCACGAGATATATGATATAGATTGCGAGATATAGCACGAGGATTATATAAAGAGGGTATAATATATAAGAATAAAACAACATATATATCATAATATTATGTTCAGATATTTTATTCTCGCATCTTTATTGTACTGCACGGATTGTTTCTTTGTTTCATCGGCATTCCCTTCAAATCTCGCATATCTTCGTCGTCCCAAATCAATTGCTATGCTATCCAAGAAGGACTGCGGAAGCGGCGGCGCCAAAGATAATGATGTAAATATCAACGCTTTTAATAATATTGATGTTGATAAATCAGGTAAGCTGGATATTTCTGAGCTGGAGTTTTATTATGGAAAAAATAATTATATGGATATCGCAGATGTTAATAACGATGGCGAGATTGATTACTTGGAGTTTGATAGGTTGAGTAATATTAAAAAGTTTGGAGCGCGAAATGGCGGGAATCTGTTTGTTAGGAATGCCATTAATTTCGGACTCCTCGACAAGAACTCTATTTTAGCTGACGGCGAAGCTTCTGTAGTTATTGGCAATAAGGGATTTGACCCACTAAATTGTTCTACTAGCATTAGTACTCTGCGAAGATACAGCGAAGCTGAGATTAAGCACGGACGCCTTGCTATGTTGGGAAGCGTGGGGTGGCCTTTGGCTGAACTTTATCATCCGTACCTTTCTAAAATTATGAATGGCGATAATTTGCTAACTGTCGGCGGCAAAGTTCCCTCGCTGTTGAATGGAGGTCTTGACAATATTAATCCGGCATTTTTTATGGCCTCTATTATATTTGCTACGACCCTTGAATCTGCAAGTATTGCCAAGAATTATGAAATTGAAAGTATTCCCGGAGATTTGGGTTTTGACCCGCTAAATATTTATACTACAAATAATGTAAAAAATAAGCGCGAACTGGAATTGAAGGAGTTGAATAACGGGCGTATTGCTATGCTCGCAATTACTTATTTTGCTATCAGTGAGTTCATTACAGACACTCCGATTGCAAACTCATTCACGCCTATTTATTACAAACTCGCTGGTCAATATTAAATTAAGATGTCAGGCTCCTCGCGCTCTCTCTCCCGCGTTAGTTTATTTTTCTTCAAAACTTTTCTCTTATTATAATAAATGGAGAATAAGGTTAGCTATTACAAAGTAATTGATGGTTTAAACTTTGATGCTGGTTTATTAAATATGGCGGATGAATTAATAAAAGGTCAGGGTGATGGAAGAATATCTATAGATGATTCTAATAAATTGCTTGTCAGGATATTTGATGGCGGTACTATTACCAAGGTTGAATGCCGAACCATCTTATATATATTGAAGAACTATAAATTGACCCACGAGGCCTCACAAAACTTCCTTGACAAACTTATTAAATATGATTGATATTGATTGATAATGATGTGGCGACTAATTTACAAAAATTGATTTTATCATATTGATTTAATTGACTTATTTTTATTGAACAAAATGCCGGTGAATATTCAAGATATACCTATTGTTTTGTCCTATGATGCAATTGTAATTGCGACAGCTAAAAAGAAGAGATTGACTATTCTAAAAAAATTACCTGAAAAGGGTGATATCAGCGCCCTCGCCCTTATCTCGCGATATCTAAGAAAAAACTAATGGGACTATATATTTATCTTAGATCATATAAATATTTCATATCGTTTAGGATGTATATTGTGAGCAAACTATTTGTGTAATAGGAATTCGGTAGGAATAGCAAATAGCGATAATAAATATAGTATATTTGGAGGGAATATATGACATAGTAAAAGCGGATATCGCGCTTTAATGCGATATGTTTGCAATTTTCGGGAGCCAGAGTAGTTTTTCGCAGATAATGAACAGCCAAGCAACCGAGAAGAAACACATTATAATGCGTCATATATCCTATGTAATACAAGAAACACGCAAAAGATATATTATTATAACCGATATAATATTCAATATTGTGAAATATCTGCGTGCTTACTATCATAGAGTATGCTAAATATTTTTTGTATTTCTCGTCGGCATTTCCGGCATCTAATGTATATAGAAATAGATTCCTGAAATTGCGATTATAGTGTATAGATAATCGGCTTAATGTTTTGCCGAAATAATACGCCCACCACGGATAAACACAATAATGTATCTTCATTACTACGCGATGACCGTCGTCAATAACATTAGCCGCTTTCGCGGCGTCAGCAGTTTTATTATAGATGTAATGACATTCGCGGTGAAAATCAAATGCTACGGCATCTCCCTTGGCAACTGTGGTATCTTCGGGTATCATATTGAAACAAGTGATTACATTGCTATTATCGTCAAGACCCAGAATAACGCGATAACAAGAAGCAAATGGAAATAAATAATAAGGACCGTCAATATGCTTAGTGTAAAATATTTTATCTGATGTAGTATGCGAATCTTTTTGCGGAGCTGATACATATATCTCATTCATATCATTTATTATATCAACATTACATTTCGTATTTTTCACAAGCATATCAAGAATATTTTGATTCCTCGCTATCTTTGAATATAACAAGGATATGTCAGCCGGCAACTCGCTATACCACCAATGAGAAGAATTATCTTTTGCAGGATTCTGCGATATCACCCAATCGCGCAGCCTATCTATATCTATATAATTACTAACTTTGCATTTATACACTCTGTTTTTTTGATGCTTATAAGGTAAATAAATAAACATTATTATCTTATATATTATTTTTATATTATTTTATATTATAACTTTTTTGATTTATTATCTAAACCATAAACTACTCTTACAGCAAGTATGTTATGATTGTGATATGTTAGAAACACAACTAATCAGAGAGTTCAAAAACAAATACATACATAGAAGAGATATAGGAAATGAATACTTTGAAGGAGACTATAATGAGATGAGTAAAGATATTCACAATAAAATAATAAATAATATAGTGAGTAATGAAAATATTGATGATGAAGACAAACCACAAATAGAGATAGATAATGATGTTAAAGAATTATTTCCTAATTATTGTGATGATGAAACTTTTGGAGGTACAAAGAAACTCATTAAGATATTTATTGAAGCCTATAAAATAAGCATTAAGTACATAGATTGTGAAATAAATGATTGGAATTATGAAACTATACACAATTATATAGTAGAAGAAATTGAAGCATATAGAGATGAATTTGATAATACATACTTTAAACATAAAGATAATTATTATGATAATTTGATAAAGCATAAAGTGATTGAGAATAATAAAATATATGATTTGAATGATAGTAAGTTTGTTAAAAAAATTGGACAAGTACAAACATTCTGTGCGATTGCATTTTTCAGATAACCTTGAATATATTACTCATAAATATAGACTTCATTTCAAAGATAAACATAACTTAATAGAATTCTATATACAAAATAATGCTATATTAAATGATAATGTATATTGTAGTTTGTATGCAGATAATAGATGTCATATATACTTTATTAGTCAAGACTGGTTTGAAAATGAATATAATCGAAATACAAATATTGATGTAATAATGAATATAAAAATTATAAATGGTTATGGATTTGATTATGATTATTTGAAAAGATACTCTCCATATTGTATTAATTTGTATGATAGTGGTGAATATTATATGTTAAATAGAGATTATAAAATTATTACTAATGAAGATGAATCGTATCCAAATGGAAACTATAAACAAATATATTTACATAGAGGTAATGAGACACCTTGGGCTTATGATAATGAAGAAGAAATTAAAGTGTTATATCAAAAAGTATTATCAAAATTAAATGAAACTACAGCAAACAAAATGTGCAAAAATGAAAATCAACATACAAGTATTATACTCACAAAATGTATTAAGTTTTCAAAGCAAAAACATACCTCTTACTCCTAATATCCTTCCCATCAAAGTTTAGCCTACAATCATGTATTGATATATCATACTTTCTCTTACATAGTTGCTTGATGATTGATAAATATGGTCTTTTAGCTCTGTCTGGTTCTGATGCTCCTATTATGGTAGAAAAACTAAAGAACTTTCTAATATCTGGTATTAAAGCTAATATGTTACTTTGTTTTTCAATATTATTATCTAATTCATATAATGTTATACTTTTGTTATCATCTAATTGTAAAATATCTATAATTGTTTCTATTATTTCTTCTTGTTCTTGTCTATACAAGATACTTTTTAAGTTCATAGTTATTCTATTATATGAATTAATCCTTATAATTCTTTATTTTTCTTTTTAAGGTTGAATGCTTTCTGATAATGTTCTTGAATGCATATTTTTTGTAAGCATAATTAAAATAGTTAGCATATTGTGATGTTTTAATCTTGCCAATTGCTTTCTTGATTGCTTTGTTTAGTTCATTATATTTCAAAAGCTTTTTATTGAGTTTAAGATAATGCTTTAACTGACTAAACCTAGTTTGTAATCAGTACTTTTGTGTTTAGACATTCTAAATAAAGTATATAAATATATCTCATTTTAAATCTTCAAAGGTATATATACTTAATTATGCCAAATTTAACTAATGAATTTTACACTTTGACAAATAATAGAAAAACTGTTCATTATATAGAAACTGGAACATATTTAGGTAATGGCATAAAAGATGTGTTAAATAATTATGATAATATTCATTCTATAGAATTGTCTGACAGATGGTATAATTATAATGTAGAACAATTTGCAAAATACAGTAATGTTAAAATGTATCTTGGAGACTCTAAAAAGATATTACCGGAACTACTTGATAATATCAAAGAACCCATTACTGTATATTTAGATGCTCATTATAGCGGGGGGACAACAGCTTTTGGAGAAGAGGAAGTGCCTTTGTTGTATGAGCTTGAAATATTACAAAAAAGAGAATATGATGATATTATTATAATAGATGATTGTAGATTACTTGGTAAAACAGGTATATGTGGAGCCGGCGATAATCACCCAGTATATCCAACAATGACTTATGACTGGACGGGTATTACTAAAAATAACATTATGAAATTACTGAAAGACGATTATATATTATTAGAAAATAATAATCATATATATACAGATGGTGCTACAGACCAATTTATACTTGCTAAAAAAATATTTAAGTTATAGTTGTAGTAGTATTTGTAAAGGTATTATTAGGATATTTTATTTATAATAATATCTTATCAATCAATAGCTTAAAATATGAATATATATATGCTTCTTGTAACTCTAATAATATTAACGGCTTTTATAATAGCCGTGTATTTAGGGAAATATTACGCTAGTATTCCTGCACTCGTAGTATTTATTACATCAGTTTATTTTTGGTCTAATCCAGAAGATAAGACGAGGATGTATATTGATATTATAACAGTTCAAATAGCGATGTATTTTTCAATCTTTTATGCATATTCATATATGGATTCCAAAAAGTTCAGGACATATATAAGTATTCTGGCGGCCGGCATAATATATTACCTATTTGCCATATTAATCTGGAATTTGAACCCATATATAACAGAAGAAAACGCGGGCTTTTACAAAACAATCACATTAATGCTACACAGTATGGGAACGCTCATAACAAATTACTCAAATGTTTTTATGTATCTGACAGTACTATAAGAGCAAAAATTGACAGACATTTTTATTTATAATATATATAAATGACGAGTTATATTGATACTTTGCCTTGCGATATAATTGAGAAAATTATAGAGGATACTCTTGATGCTCACGAAAAAACAATAGAAAAAATAGAGAAGATGACTGGCATCATAAAGCATAAAATACAGGGCAGTTTTGATAGCGACGGCGGATTGAATATAAATAAAACACCTCACGGATATTTTTTATCATTCGGTAATATCAGAAATAAGTATATAAATCTTAGAATATCCGCGCTATTGATTTTGGCATCATTTAAGAATCGCGAATATAAACCGCTCCCGAGCTTATTATCACCCTATTATATATATTATAGCTTGGAAGAAGAGGGAATTAAAAAATATGTGGATTATACTAGCTTTTCGCGACCTATTAAATTGGCATTTTCCAGAAATTATACGAATAGCAATAGTAATGTATATATCAGCCAGACATATAGAAACTTGATAGGCCTTGATATTCTAAGAGAAACTGCTGAATCTGTAGCTATCACCTGCTGTTATAATAAGACCAATATAGAGTACTTAAAGAAAATCTCCAAAAACAGCGGCGACCATTACGACATATTTATTGAAAACGAATTAGAAATGGAAGATAACATAGATTATTATCTTGTATGCCTGGATTACAATAATAATATCGGTGTTGATTAGTAGCCCACCCAAAGCCTTATCAAAGCCTTCCCAAACTATTAAATATCTCTATCAATTCTGTTATTTATAATAAGAAAAATAGATATATAATCTATCTAATCTATCTTATTATCCTCGGCATTTATTTTCCCCTTGTTAAATCTTTTCTCATTTTGTCTATGATTTGTTGCCTTTTTTCGGCTACCTTAATATATCTAATAATCTTGTCGTGTTCATACATCGCTACTCCTGCCATTCCTCCAGTCATAACAAAGAAACAAATGCTTGCAGTTATAGGCTCCATAGCGGGCGAGCGACGCGTAATGTAATGTATAGATGATATAATTGATGTCATTTTTTATTTTTTTACATTACATTATATTAGCGCATCTATATGAATAATCCAGTCGTTGCTTATAAATGGTCTAAAAAAATGCTAAAAAATGAAAAAATGATTAAAATCCAGATATATTTAATTGCCTACCAACCAAATTGATAGAGCCACCCGAAAAGCCTTAACAAGCCTTATTCGCCCGGTTCTCTCGGCCACACCCAGCAATCCGAGAGCACCCCGAGACAAGCCCCGAGACAAGCCCCTTAAAATGTCAATCAGCCTGATGGACATTTTCAATACAGAATCTTCGTTGAGCGAGAAGATTTTGGGAGATAATAATGCACCTATTACAGTGTGTATCAATGGTACTTGCTCTATGTTTAACAAAATGACAGCTGAAGATATCACCCAGCACCGCGAAGAATACTATATTCAGTATCTTCCTATAAAAATTGAAGAGACTATTGAGAAAAAGATGTTTGCAGTCCTGAAAAATCCCCGCAATGTATGTGTATATAAGGAACCGCAAGAGTATGACGCAGATTTGGAGAAGTTGGCTTCGCATATTAATGAGAATAATCGCGATAGTATTCTTGAAAAAATGATAAACAAGTACAAGGATTATGTCAGAGATTACTATCACACGGGAGGATATGAGATGTTTGATATATTGATGAAGGAGTTCAGCGTCTTTGTTCAAAAACATATGAAGCACGAGATAACAAGGGAGGATTTTGAAGATGAAGAAGTAGAAATCTACGACGCCATTGCTGATATGTAAGTAAGTATATCCTATATCCCCGACTCACTCTATATTATATGTATATCTATTTTTTAACTTTAAGCTTTAAGAGTCATAATGTATGTTCTATTAAATTGCTAAAAATATAAAAAATGACGATATGACATACAACCTTATAGATAAGCCCTTAAATACTGCACAACAGGACAGCGACCTGCCCTTACCGAAAAAGTACTAATAGTTCTGTACGTGAGATGTCATCGGTTAATCTGATGGATATAATTACTACCGAATATTCATTAGGTATCAAGATTTTGACGAATAACAAAGCTCATACTACCGCCTGTATCAACAGTGTATGCCAGGCGTTTAATAAGATGACAGCTGAGGAAAATACCAAGCATCGCGAAGAATATTATTTGTGGTATCTTCCCGAACAAATAGAGAATACAATTTATAACAAGGTATTCTCTATGTTAAAGAATCCGCATAATGTTAATGTATATAAGGAGCCTGAAGAGTATGAAGCTGATTTGGAGAAATTGCGATGAAGATAAATAAGAACGGTTGCTATGATAATATTATGGCAAAAATGGTAAATCTATATGAAGAAAATGGAAGGGAGTTTGATATGTCTCGCAATAGCACATCAAGCTGTTATATATTTGGCATATTGATGAAAGAGTGCTATGACTTCCTAAAAAATCATATGAAGCGCGAAATAACAAAGAAGGATTACGACACCGAAGACGAAGATATTGACAGTATGATTGTAAAATATAAATGGTCGTGTAGGGGCTATTAGTAATAAAAATTGATAAGCCGATAGATGTCTACTTAATACAACCGCGCACCGAGATGGACGAGATGGTTATGACAGCTACTGAGAATTTTACAAAGATACTATCAACCAAAGATATAAAGGAAAAATATAACAAGGAGTTATATTGGGGAGGTAATGGTGTAGGCGATAGATGGGCTAAAAAGAAGTTTAATTATAGCGTCGTATATGCAAAGAAGCAACCGGCTTTGTATAGTGAAAATGATGATGATGAAATACCGCCGGAAGTTCTCAGCCAATTTTTACAAACTAACAAAGAAAATGCAGGTATAATTGGGATATTCGTACATTCAAGGAGAACAAATATACAGCGAAGGCCTATTTGTAGTAATATAAAGAAGGCAATCACAAGTTCGCCTTGTGTCGTATGCGGAACACGCGATACGATATGCGATCACAAAAATGACCTATATAATGATGTCCGCGTCTTAAGTACAGAAACGCAGGTAATGAGTGATTTTCAGCCACTATGTAATCACTGTAATTTACAAAAAAGACAGGTTTGCAAAACCGAAGAACAAACAGGGAAATTATATTCGGCCAAAAATATACAGAGATATCGGGTTTATAATTTTGAGTTCCCTTGGGAAAAGAAGGTGTATGATAAAAACGACATAAATTGTAAAAATGCCACATTCTGGTTTGACCCTGTAGAATTTGAAGATAATATTCAATCCTATTCGCGCTATGTCATTCCTATTATTGACGAGATAAAGCGTAAGGTAAAGGCCAATAAGCTCAAAGTAATACATTAAAAGCGCATAATACTTACGCGAATAGCTTCATAATCTTCTCAAAATATTCGGTTGATATTTCGCAGCCTTTGAATTTTCGTCCTGTATTCTTACAGGCGACGGCTGTCGTCCCTCCTCCTAAAAATGTATCTAAAACTACATCGTTTTCCTTTGAATGTTTCTTAATTAATTCCTCAAATAAGCTTAGGCTTTTTTGCGTCGGGTGAAATCTATTCTTGCCGCCTTGAAGCGGGAACATATATATGCCATTATCATATTTACTATTGAATGTCGGCTTCGCCCCTTTTATACCTAACAAAGCAATTTCGCGACAATTTGTTAGATAATTGACGCCCGAGTTTAAAGGCTGGGGGTTCGTTTTTATCCATTCAATAAAACGGATTTGCTTGAACTTGTATTTTTCCATAAGCTCTTTTAGAAAGGAAATTTTCCATAAATCAAAGAATATAATTATAGTCCCGCCGTTCTTCAATTTTTTATAATATTCGCATATGAACTTTTCCAACATTTCCATATTAAACTCGCTATCCCAGATACCGTAGTCGGTTTTAACGCAATATTTCTTCCCATATATAGTCCCATATTTCATATAATTATCCTTCTTGTCGTCATTTAATATGCTGTTTTCCGTTTTGTATTTCTCCCACTCTTCTTCGGTTTTTACAAACTCTATATTATTTTCTTCATTATGTTTAACCTTATTATAATGAGCGTTCATTCCAGTTTCTTTTGAAATAATGTATGGCGGATCTGTTAGTATCAAATCCACAGAACCATCTGGAATAGTTGATAAATATTCTAAGCCATCTATGTTTTTAATTTCAAAAACTTCAGAGCTTTCCGCCATTATATCTATATCTATATCTATAATAATCAATAGTATTATAAATATTAAAGAGAATCAATTTTTAATCCCTCCAATTTATTTCCAGATATTACATAATCAATAAAGTTAAAAAATATATAATAATCTATGCTATGCTACGCATTCTACAATTGTCTTCATTTCTATATAGAGAGTGATAGCGTATCTCTTGGTGTATCTTGGTTCCTTTTGGCTATTCTCTATAATTATTATAAATATAAGGATATTACCTTAGCAGTTCTTGAGACACTAGAATATCTTTATTTTTTCAATTTTAAAATTTGAGTACATCTCTTGATTTATTTTGTAATTTCTAAAAAACTTTTGAAATTTTTGAAAAAACAGAAGGATGTACTCAAATTTCAATTTTCAATTTTTATAAATATCTGGTTGCTTTTAGATATAGGTAGATATAGCTTGATATTTATTTTTAATTTTCAATAATATAACATCAAATAAAATATACTTAGAAAAACAATAAAAATTGATATTATAAAATATTATCAGTACTATAATATAATGCATAATAGTATCTACTTGCTTCAAGAAAGAGAGTTCATAAACTCTAATGAAAATATTTATAAAATAGGTAGGACGAAACAAGCGAACATACAAAGATTCAATCAATATCCAAAAGGATCTAAGCTTCTTTTACATATTGTATGTGATGATTGTGATATATTAGAGACAGAATTAATCAGGGACTTCAAAAATAAATATATACATAGAAAAGATATAGGTAATGAATACTTTGAAGGAGACTATAAAGAGATGATAAAAGATATCTATAATAAAATAACAAATTGCGAGAATATAGAAGATTTAAATATAAAAAATAATGATTATAGTAAATTGTGCTACAAAGATATAGCCGATTTTATAAGCGATTTTGAAGAAAAAACAAAAGAATATAGTAAAAAAATCAATATAAAAGATATTGATGATTCTGATGATTCTGATACATCTAAACCAAATATTATTGTCAATATACAGATAAATATTATTAAAGATATAGATATTGACGATAATAAAAAGAAGACGAAAAAGACTCAAAAAGATTTAAATATTGAAAAGATGCTGCTTAGACAGTCTCAAAAAGATGCTGAGAATAAAGAGATGCTGCTTAGACAGTCTCAAAAAGATGCGGATTATGAAGAGATAATGCAGAGAATTAAATTAGAATATCCTGATGGTATTAAAGAACCTAGGTTAAAGAAACATTTCTCTATTATAGTCCCAAAAGAATGCAAGACTTGTCATTTATATAAAATATTACCCTACGACTATATCTCAGATACTTGTAAGAAGACGGATATTGATAATTGTAAGTTATGTGTTAGTATCATATACAAATCAGCTAAAAAATGCAGAGAAGAGAAAATTACAAAATGTGAATGTGGTATTAATTACTATGCTAGTGAAGATAATACCGCAAGGCATCTTGCAAGCGACTCTCATATTAAAAGAATGGCTTTAGTAATAAACGGACAATATTATAAAAGAACTGAACTATTTGTTTTGGCTAAACAATACAAAATCCCATATTATAAAATTAAAAATAATGATGAATTAGTAGCTATTCTTAAAAATATTATTATAGATTAAATTTAAATATCATATTTTTTCTAACAAATTGTAAAATAAAAGCTATATTCTCTATAATTATTATAAATATAAGGATATTACCTTAGCAGTTCTTGAGACACTAGAATATTATTATTTTTTCAATTTTAAAATTTGAGTACATCTCTTGATTTATTTTGTAATTTCTAAAAAACTTTTGAAAATTTTGAAAAAACAGAAAGATGTACTCAAATTTTAATTTTCAATTTTTATAAATATCTAGTTGCTTTTAGATACACCACAATATCTATATAATAATACTGAAATATATAAAAATTGACGATGTACAAATACCTATTATTACAAAGCCTGTATAGAAAACCGGATAAGCCTTAAACAACTAATTGATAACAGCACGAGCCTGGTATGACCTCAATTTCTCTTAAGGATATTATTTACACAGAAGCTTCGCTGGGCGAAAAGATATTCGGCGATAACAAAGCATATACTATAGTGTGCATCAACAATACTTGTTCGGCATTTAACAAAATTACAAGGGAAGAGATAGAAAAGCACCGCAAGGAATATTATTGCGAGCATATTCCTAAAAAAATTGAAGAAGCTATGAAAATATTTACTTATTCAGAGCTTGGGATTACAACTAAAAAATATATGAAACTTATCCCCTTTAAATATCGCGACAATTATATGAACTTTTCTAATATGGATAGAGAACATTATCTATCTATATATGAATCAACTATAGATGCTTTTGGAGAGAAAATAAATAATAGCATTTATTACGAGAATATTCTTAGGCAAATGATAAAACAATTCAAATATTATATTATACTTAGTAATAATAATAATTATATATGGTACGAATTATATGGTAATCTTTATAAAAAAATGCTGATAAATTACTATGTATTTATAATATCTAAAATGAATTATGTATTGAAGAAAAAAGATTTTGAAGGAGAAGAACATCTTATTACTATTCTAAACAAGATAGTTAATATAGAAATCATAGCATAAGCTACATTATGCAATATACACAAGAATATTCTTATTTTTTAATTTTATCCCTTTCAATTTTTATAAATATCTGGTTGCTTTTAGAGACCCCCCATAATATCTATATTAACACTGAAATATATAAAAATTGACAATGCGCGTGTTAGTACCTATTATTACAAAGCCTGTATAGAAAACCGGATAAGCCTTAAATAACTAATTGATAACAACGCGAGCCTGGTATGACATCAATTTCTCTTATGGATATTATTTACACCGAAGCTTCGCTGGGCGAAAAGATATTTGGCGATAACAAAGCATATACTATAGTGTGTATCAGCAATACTTGCTCCACATTTAATAAAATCACAAAGGAAGAGATAGCAAAGCACCGCAAGGAATATTATTGCGAGCATATTCCTAAAAAAATTGAAGAAGCCATGAAAATGTTTACTTATTCAGAACTCGGGATTACAACTAAAAAATATATGAGACTTATCCCCTCTAAATATCAAAACAATTATATGAACGTCTCTAATATGAATAGAGAACATTATCTATCTATGTATGAAGAATCAACTATAGATGCTTTAGAGAAAATAAATAATAGCATTTATTATGATAAAATTCTTCAACAAATGATAAAACAATTCAAATATTATATTATACTTAGTAATGATAATAATTATATATGGCACGGATTATGGGGTAATCTTTATAAAAAAATGATGATAGAGCACTATGTATTTATAATATCTATAATGAATTATGTATTGACTAAAAAAGATTTTGAAGGAGAAGAACATCTTATTGGAATGTTTCAGCATCTATTCACTATAGAAATCATAGAAATCATAGAGTAGCGAATCTATATCTATAATCCCAAGTATTTATTTAGATATTTTTCTAATTTCCTATTTAATCTGCTATTAAATCCTTCAAAACTGCTCGCATATTTATAATCCCTTTCCTCTTCAATATCAGTACTAATATCCTCAAAGAAACTCCTTATATAGTTAGGATACGTTTCCTCTTTCCTCTCTATCTCTTCAATTATCTTATCTAATATTTTTATAGGTTTCTCTTTCCATAACTCCTCGTCTTTTTTAATCAACAAATCATAATAATTGTATATATCTTCGTGATTATCTTGATAATGTCTGTATAACGCGTGATATATTTCTTTTTTCAATTCATCATGTAGTATTTTATCCCATTTCCATACAATTTTAATATAACTATTATCATCCAGTAAGAAGCAATATGTAATAATCTCCTTATTATCATATCTATCCTTATCGTTGTCAAAGTCAGGATTATATATAAGGAATCTCTCAAATAATATCTCTATCATTATATCCCAAAAGTTCAATTGAGATATATTGGATTTGAGTATAATATGAATCACAGAATCCTTGTTATTTCCTATGATTGGAAAGTTGCTCTTGTATATTGAGAAATAATTGTGCGTGCTTTTTAATCTAATATATTTGAAGATATTCCATTTAACATTTTTATACTTCTTAATACTGCATTTATTTACGATATTGCGAATATTCGTAATACTATTGAATAACTCCTGTTCCTTATTATCCGCGTTATCCTTGTTATGAAAGAAGTCTGTGATATTATACAAGTCCATCGGTGTTATCCCAGAATATCTTTTGGATACGAACAATTCTATTAAATATGCCAAAATTATTGATTCGTATACCGACAATTCCCCCAGCTTATCGCATTTTATCTTATCCTGAACCTTCTTAATAGCCTTGTAGATTATATCGTGATAATGGATATAAAAGGCCTTATCTGATATTTTGCATAATGGTATGTTTTTAAGACTTTCCTTTTTGTTTTTATAACTATCCAAATATTCCCAGAAATCATACACTCCGTACGATACTATTCTTTTACATGATATTATACTAAGTATTACGAATAAATGCGATTTACTATCAACGTCTGTAACCTCCTTTTTCTTAATAATATCTATAACAATATTATAATAATATGTTAGGTATTTAATACAGTGATATCCCCAATCAACTCCTTCAACCCTTTTCTGTGTTTTTAAGCCTATCTTCAATTCTTCTATAATGCTGTTATAAGTTATATTATTCGCTTCCAATATTTTTATTATTCTGTCCTTGCTAACTATATCCTGAATTTTTTCCAATCTTATATTTTTTGATATCGGAGGAATATTGCAGTCATATCCGCATTTTATAAACAGCTTGTGGATATCATCTTTATTTTTATTCAAATCAAAGTAGATTTGTTTTTTAGCTCTCGTCAAAGCTACGTGGATATACGAATCATAAACCAATCCCTTCTCCTTATTACTTAGAAGTTTCAGAGATGATTCGGTTAATGATAATACAAATACTACATTTCTTCCGTCGCCCTTAGAAGAGCGAATAGACATAATACGCGTCGCCTCTATTGAATCCTTCGTGTTTATTACAGCACCTTCAGTATGCTTGTGTAAATACGCATATCTCGTATATTTTTTATCATATTTTTTAACCCAATAATCTTGTATTTTAGATTCTAGCTCTGAAGCTATAGTATTTGATTTCATAATCGGGAATATAATTAGAAAGTCATTAGGCAAGTACCCGTTCGTTTCTACTTCGTAATTGTAATAACCCATAATTTTATTACAGTAGAGCGTGATTTTTTCGGCCATTATTTTATCATCACCATAAATCCTCGGCAGATCGTCCATAATTTTTATAGGCTCCGTATTTACCGTTTTAACTATATCATCGTCGCAAACAATATGCGGCAAGTCGTGTTTTTTAAATGCACACAATCTATTGATTTCGGCTTCCATATTAGAAACCTTGATGCGCCTGTTAATATTTACAGGTTCGCGGATATCTATTCGTATATTAGGTAGCCCCTCGCTTACTACGCTCGTTAAAAAATTGTTAGGATATTCCAGAGATTGCAATTTATCACCTACGACATTTACATAACACCCTGTATCATAAATTATCTTAGAAATAGCGTGTAAATAATTTACGGGCAAATCTTGAACTTCATCTATCCACATCTCCGTCTCCTTGCTCAGCTGTATATATTGCCCGGCATATCTCATATATCCGTTCTTGATTTTTGTAGCCCCTTTCTCTGCGATGTTATCAACTATTCCGGAGAAATAATTTGCCCCACTCTCTTTGGAATTGGCGAGATTAAAGCAGAATGAATCTATCGTTCCTATAATAACCGTACATTCTCTACGGGAACTGGATTTTTTATTACAATACTTTATTACATAGTGCTTCTCGGTATTCTCCTCCGTATCATTTATAATATTTTCTATATGAAACACATTTTCCCCATTCGCATATCTGCTCTTTTGGTCTTGTAATTCCTCGTAAATCACCGTTTTTGCAGAATGCTGTTTTGTAAGAATAATATATGTCGTCTTATCAATATTATCACAGATAGATTTCCAGATTCCATATGTTTTGCCATTTCCCGCGCCCTGCTGATGGACGCTCAAAACCGATTTAATAGTATTATCGTCATCCCAGAAATCCCATATATTATCTGGTTTCATTTGTAAAAACCGTATCGTCTCATTTAATGTCTTGTACTCCTTTATTTCTATCATACTGCTCTTTATCTTTTTGAGTTCTATTTTGAATATCTTGTCGGCTATTTCCACGAGAATATACTCGTATGTTTTATTAAACGATTTGTATTTCCAATCATCCGTAAATATTAGTAGGAAATTATTGGAAGACAAATTATCTAATGTTATCCCAGTATTACCGTCAAGCAACCATATGATTTCTTTGCCAAACTTATTCCAATCATTAAATCTCTTAGTAATATCTTCCTCTGATATATATGAATGCTGAATCTCTAATGTCTGTTTATTATTCAATAGGATATCCGCTCTCCTACAAGTATTACTATTACTATTGCTGGGGGCACATAAAAATTTAACTTCGCGCATATCTTGCGGAAATAACCCCTCCATTTTATTATGCCATAACCCGGGCATTCATATAATAATATTTGATACTTATTATTTATATCAATATAATCATTTTTTACTACCAATATCTATGGTGTCCGTCTATAAAATAAAAAATGATTTAATATTGTTAGTCATTTGATACTCATAGAATATGTCTAACATTATTGATGTCATAAATACTGAGGAGGCTATTGGGCGTAAGATGATGATTGGCGGAGACAATATCAAGCAGATGGCTATATTGAGCGGCGTATCTAAGCTATTTAATAGGATTGTTAAGAATGATATAGAGCAGCACCGTAATAAATATATCAAGCGGCAAATCCTCAAGAAGATTGATGTAATTATAACAAACAAGATGTATTCTATGATAAAAAATCAAGGCAATAGAATGAATATTTACAAAACCCTTGAAGAATATGACGAGGATTTGCACGAACTAGCGAAACAAATATATGTCAATATATACGATGATATTATCGGCGATCTTAATATGGTTTATCGCGAATATATATTTGATGGAAGTATAACAAATAACTGTTATGAAGTATATCTCTTCGGAATAATGGAAAAAGAATATTCTAAGCTTATTGAATACCTTGAAAAAGATTTTGAGATACCACAGACACCACAGATATTCATATAAGATTATAATATCAATAATATTAATAATGCTTATTCCTACGATATTCAGTACTTTTCCCGAGTGTATTCCTGAAAAGGGCATATTACACATCGGTGCCCATATGTGCGAAGAGAGAGCTTTATATAACAGTATAAAGATTGGCGATAACGACACATTATGGATTGAAGCTATTGGCGAAATCGTGGCATATGTAAAAAAAATTAATGAAAATATCAATATAGTTCAGGCGGTTATAACTGACAAGGATGACGAAGAATTGAGCTTTATGATAACCAACAATAAAGAATCATCTTCTATTTTTAATTTTGGAACACACGCTATAGAACATCCTCATGTCTTTGAAATAGAAAGACGCCGATTAAAATCAATAACACTAAATACGCTCTTTGAGAGAAATAATATACCACACGATAGATTTGATTTTATTAACATAGATATCCAAGGAGCCGAATTGAAGGCTCTCAAAGGAGCTGTGCACATTCTGCCACATATCAAAGCAATTTATGCAGAAGTTAATGAAAAGATGCTTTATGAAGGTGCAGGGCTCTTGCCAGAATTAGACGAATATCTCGCGACCTTTAATTTTAAAAGAGTTATCACAAATATGACACAGCACGGATGGGGCGACGCCTTATACATCAAAAACTATGTCAGTCCGGACATTCATATGAATGATATAGACACTATGAACTATATGAATAGAAATGATATTATTTAATTATATTACAAAAATTGATAGCATATATTATATTTAAAATATATCCAACAACGATGATGAGTTTAATCGCAGATTTCTTAATGGTTATTGTAGTATCGGCATCTATCTTATATGCTATCAACAAAAAACCAGAAAATAAGGCTATTGCTACTGTTGACAACGAAGATAATGATGACGATAATGATACTGAAAAAGAAGAAGAAAACGAATTTATATCTGAATGGATTTCGGTAATCAAAGAAATAATTGAATATGGAAATAAAATTAATAGACCTACAGGAGGTATTATTGGAAAATTATGTTCTCATAAAAATCCAAAAGTGTTAGATTTAATTAAACTATATCCTGATAAAATAGATTGGTGCGAGATAACTTATAACAGAGAACCTTGGGCTATTAAATTATTAACTGATAACATAAATAAGATAAATTGGGATGTCTTATGTAGGTTAGGTGATGAATTCTCTATTAATTTAATTACAAATAATAAAGAAAAAATAAAATGGGGAGCTTTATGTGGAAATAAAAATCCCAAAGTTATTTCGTTGCTTAAAGAAAGAATAGAATATGAAAATAATCATAATATTAATAGAACTAACTCATCATATTATGATAGTAGTAACAAAATAGATTGGTTAGCATTACAACAAAATCCTAATGCTAAAGAATTAATTATGAATAGAATAAATGATGAATTTAGTGGAATGATTGAATTCGGTTCGTTATATATACAGGTTAATAATATCTTACCTATATTTCTTGAAAGTATTAAAAATAAAGATATAGAATCTGTTAAAATATTTAAAAAATTAATTATTAGAGATATTTCTAACAATTCAAATGGTATATCTTTTGGTTGGAGTACAATATTAAATACTTTATTTAATGATGAATGATATTATTTAAGGGAAGCATAAAAATGTAATGTAATTAATATCAGGAGATGGGGTAATTTTGTAATATTCGTATTCGCTTTCTTTAACTGGTATAATATTTTCTAAAAATCTGCGATTATCGTAATAGCCTAAGATTTCTGTTTGTCTTTCATATATTTTATTGATTTCTCTTAATATATCTAAGTATATTGGCGATTTTATTTTTTTGCTCTGTAATATCAACGGCGTTATTGTATCCGTTTGAGCGTTATAATTAATTATTAACCGCGGTATATAAATAATCACTATATTATCTAGCGGATATCTAGAATATAAATAGTTATCAATACAATAAGAAATATTATAGTAATTGATATAATTATAATAATTTATATAATAATCCTCGTCATAATCAGAGCCTACATCAATATGTAGGCCTTCCACTAAACTGCTGACCTTCAGCAATTTATTATTAGCCTTTTCAATATCCTTTTCATATAAATCTGCTACAATCCCTAATATTTTATTCAATAAATCATAATTGAGAATATCAAGATAATTCTTTGCTGTAGCCATCACTATAGTTATTCTTAGTATTTTTATTATTTTTATTCATATATAATTATTCATATGTTGCCAAGATATTGTAAAAATGACTTATGAAATAGCTATATTTTTATACTATAATGGGAGGAAAAAAAAAAGTTGCTAAAACTCGTAGATTTACGGCTGTAAAGAATGTTAAAAATGTAAAAATTACATCTAAATTATTTAGTAGAATTTAAGACTAAAATCTGCATTTTAAATGTCCATAGGTGGTAATATAAATCAGCCATTTTATCAAATATTTAATTTAATATATCTTATATATTGTGAAGGATTTGAAGAATGAAGAAGATAGTATTGTATATTGCACATTTTGAGACTTAAAATGTTATTATTTTTGAAAAATATAGTAAAAAATGATACAAGTCATATTTATATATTATTACAATGACTACCATTGATACGAATGAAACTCTTCTATCTCAGACAGAAATTTATAATTTATACAAAAATATCTTTGACAATATGAATTATGTAGACGAAAATGAATGGGAAGATTTTAAGAATGAGCATATTGATAATCTTTGTAAGGTAATGGATATCACCGATATTAAGAAAATTGTAAATAAATATTATGTCATCGAAGTTATCGGTGATATGAAAAATGAATATGGTACAGACTTTAATACTGATTTAATACAGAAAACTATGGAAACCAGATATTATAACAGTTTATTTTACAATATTGTAAATGAATTTATTGAGAATGAAAAAATATCAATGATTGATAGTGACTATGCGAGTGATGCAGATACAGAAGAAAATTTCTATAGTGACTATGCGAGTGATGCGGATACAGAAGAAGAATATTTAAATATATATTAGTATAAATGATTATATCAATCGGTCTTCAATGTACAAACTATATTTATAAAAAAAATTTTAAACCTTCATGTTTTTTACCATTTGATTTGATGTTTGCAACACCTTCTTTTGTTTTTGATATGTTAGAATTATTACTCGAAAAAAATATGGATATAGAACTTTTAGTTAGAGAGCATTTTTTTTATTGTAAAAAAAGAGCAAATATGAATGGTTCTATATGGCCTGCAAAAGCCGAACATTATTATACATCAGATGAAGGTTTCGCCCTATATAACGAAAAATATAATGTTATATTTCCTCATGATGAAAATAATGAAGAAAGTATTGATAAATATATTAGAAGATTTACAAGATTAAAAGATATTATATTAAATACGCAAGAATGCTTATTTTTTACATATACGTCCCAATCGTCTTTAGAAGATGGTAATTTCACAATAGATGGTAATAATGTTGTATGTGATGTGTATAATAGTTTATCAAAGATATATGATTTAATTGGAAAGTTTAGAAATAATTATAAAATGGTTGTATTTGACACAATAAACGAAGAACCTTTACATTTATTAAATGAAAATATTATATATTGTAAATTAAAAAGATGTAATTATTTAAATGATTTAATACCACAGATGAACGAATATAAGTATTTATTTGAATAAAAAATGATTAATATTATATAAAATTAATATTATATGATATTTGAAATAATAAATACTATTTTGTTATTGTGTAGCCTCGCAATAAATATCAAGATATTGAATATAGCAAATAAGATGCGACCCCCTAAAATATCACTCGCTGATATAGCATCTGATATGATGAGTTGCGATAACTGTGATGCTCGCGACGCTTGTAATAACGGTGAAGTCCGCAAAAGTAGCAATAGAAACGATGAAAATAATGTATCACCGCAAGATAATGAAAATGATAATATCAATTTATTAGGAAATAATCGGCGAGACCAGTCAAATCTGGGAGGAGAGCAAAGAGAATGGGTAGATATTAAAATTAACAAATAGAAAATGCATTATATTATATATTATATTAAATATAATAATCGTATATATCTAATAGAATGAGTGATAAATATTTAGTTATTATAGATGCGAAGGGCATTAAAAAAAAAATAAAATATTTTTTAATCAATAAGGCAAATCATAAATTGCTTGATATAATAGATAACTACGCGAAAACACACAAACCCAATAAGACAATTACTGGAGGTATGACTGGAGGGACTAAGGGGCAGACTGATAAACATTTATTTAACCCATCGGCCCAGCCATTTAATCCATTTGGAACACCAGCTACTGCTCCATCTCCTGCTGCGACTAACAAGCCTAAGAGTAAGAGTCCTAAGAGTAAGAGTCCTAAGAGTCCTAAGAGTCCCAAAGTTCCTAAAGAAATTAAAGATATTATAGGGCAAGAACATTCTGGCAAAAAAGAGTATATGACATATACTTCATATGTATATCACGATGAATATATTGAATTTAAAAAATATAATGAAATTAATATAAAAATTCCTGCGTTAACTAATCTTACAAAAGAAAGAAGAGGCAAAATAATACAAAATGTAGAATTAGAAAGTAATAGAAATGGTATGACAAATAAAGGTGCTATTTTATATAATGGAAGCAATCCTCCAAAAATAGGTACTATAATCGCCGGAAATTCAGGTAGACCCGGTGGTGCTTGTGGTAATTTTGACGGAACATTAGTTAATATTCATCCAAATCATAGAACACAAGAGGAAGATATAATATCTAATTGGTTTATGACCTATATGTATAATAAAAATATAACGGAAGAGGAAGCAAAAATATATTATGGTAATAAATTATTTGAATATACTATATTTAATAGATGGGGATTACTATATCCTTATGCTAAAAGAACTGATATTAAAAATTATTATAAAACTATTCAAGGTATAAATTATAGATACGCCAAACCGAATGATTATGCAACAGCATGGACTGTAGATAATGTATATTTAAGTGATAAATTTTATAAGTATAAAGCTTCGCGATATATTCACGAAAATCAATATAAGACGACGCTTGTATTTGTAGCAGGTCCAAACAATAATAATCCCGGAACGAATGGAGAAATTAATTCGGTATTTAGAACATATAATAAGGAAACTGATAAATACTTTCATTTATTTATGAATGGAGTTGAAGCTGCGTTATTTGCTGGATTAATTGCTATGGTATATAGTAAATGTAATGTAGCACTATTAGTAAATGTGTCTGGTGGTCTATATCGCGGAACTCATGATAAAGAGGATTATAAACATGCTTATATAAATAGTTTAGATAATTTATTAATGAACGTACAAATTAATGGTGTAGAATTGGGTAGTTATTTTGATGCCGTATATTTATTATAAACTTATAAAAATTGATTTATTGGTTTATAATAATTATATTACTTACAATGTCGTACTTATATATGCTATTGGATATTGTTAGTAGTCTCCTTATTTTAGTATCTTTCACATTTGCTGTTAGTGTAAAAGATAAAACTAATAAAAAGCGAGAATGTGAAGAAATTACAGAGAATGAAATAATAATATTATCAAAATGCAATAATATTTTTTGGGCAAATTTATCGTATAATCCTCATGCGGTTGAATTATTAAAGAAAAGATTTGAATATGAAAAAAGTTTAAGTGAAGAAGAATATAATAGATTGCCATTTTGTAATAAAATAGATTGGGTTATAATATGTATGAATGAAAATGCTATTGAACTTATTAAAGAAAGAATAGAATATGAGAATTATTTAGGATATAATTATAAATTCCAAGACAGCATAGATAGTTCTTATGGAGAAAATAGAATAAATTGGACTACAATGACATCTAATAAAAATGCTATTGAATTGCTAAGAGATAGAGTTAAATATGAAAAATCATTAGATATAAAAGAATATAATAAATTAGACAGTAAAATTAATTGGAATACAGGTTTAACTTCTACTAAAAACGCTGTACTATTATTGAAAGATTTGCTCATAGATTAGAAATATTACTGTGTAATTTAAATATTTAAATATAGACATTATATAGATAATGACAATAGAATCTTTAGATAATATATCAACATATAGTATAATTATAATTGCAATATATATTGCCGTAGCTGCTACAATAGTTCCTTTTACAGTTATGGGTGAAAATATACGAAAAACTATTCAAGAGAACCCTTATTTTCAACATATTTTGACTTTTTCTATTATATTCTTTTTAATAGTATTATTTAACAAGATTCCTTCAAATGTTCCATTAAATGGTTTATATTCTATTATAAATAGTCCAAATAGTGAATTATTAAAATTATTCGGGATTTCTATATTAATATATGCTCTATTTATAATGTCTTCAAGAGCATCTTTAATGTTTACATCAATAATATTAGTATTACTTTTAATATTATTCATATTAAATACAATTGCTCTAAAGAAAAAAGATGAGAAAAATGAAGAAGAATATAATAAATATGTATTATCTAAAAATATAATATTTATTATTATAATATTATTATGTACTACTGGGACAGTTATGTACATCATAGATAAGTATAAAGAATATGGTGATAATTTTACTATATTGACATTCCTATTTGAAGACCCTAAATTTAATACTACCAAATCTAAAAGTATAGTAAAAAAAACCTAAGATACATTAGATTTTTCACAATACATAGTATTTCACAATACATAGTATTTCACAATACACATATTAAAATTATATAGAATAATTAAGGCCACACCAAAACCCTATATAATTATATTTGGCAAAATCTTTAGGTGTTATTTCCATATCTTCTATGTCTTCCTTAGGTATAATATCTAATGCTTCTAAAAAACGATGATCGTCATAATATCCATAATATTTGGTTTGTTTATCATATATTTTACTAATCTCTATTAGTATAGTAAAATATGTAGGAGATTTTAATACGGGACTTTTGAAAATCTTTCCACTTTTCTTATCAATTACTATAAGATTTTTCAAGGGATAATCTTGAAATAAATAATTATCCATACAATACAAGATATTCCCATAAGTTATATGATAATACATATTACAATAATAATCTTTGCCATCGTTTTTAGTAATAATTAATGTATTTATTTTTTTGTTTAGTTTTGTTAAAGAACTATTAATAATCTCTATATCTTTTTTATACATATCGGCAACTATATCTAATAATTTTTCTAATAAATCATAGGTTAGTAAATCTAAATAATTAGTAATCATTACTATTATTATATGACATCTCTTAAAGTCAAAATTATGAAAAAATAATTACATCGTATTTCATATTAACATATTGATTCTAATAAGTTATTATTAACACTTAATAAAATATATTATCTAATAATATATTTTAGTACTTCTAATTATAACACTAATATACAGGGTCTATGTGGTGATGGATATCTAATATTTTATCATTCTGTTTAATATTAGCAGTTTTTTACAAAGATATGTATATATTATATAAATAGGTTCTATTTTTATGGCTTATTTATAAAAACTGACAAAACAGATAGCAATATTATAATAAGCGCAACACGAGAGAACCAATATCATATTTGCTTAGAGAATATTAAGAGAAACTCTTAGTAATTTGATAAGGACACACGGACTAACTGCCGATATGTCAAAATCTATTCAGCGCCCCACGCCTCCTCCTCCGCCTCCTATGACAGAAAAGATACTCAAAAATAATACACTAGATGTTATTATGAGCTTCTTGAAGGGTGTAAATGATAATGATAAAAAGGTATTTTACACCAAGTTTGCCAAAAAGTACAAGAATACTGATAAGCTTCTTGAAATTATTGAAAATTGTAAAACACTTCAAGAACACAAAGATATAAATATTACTATCAAAAATATGATTGAAGACTATATGATATATATTGAGAATGTCAGCAACAAAAACACGACAGTTATTGATAAAAAACCGAAAAAGAAGAAACCCATTTCAGCAGCAATTAAACGGCTTGTTTGGAATACACATATCGGCGAGGATATTGGCAAACACAAATGCCTATGTTGTAAAACGACTGATATTACGCAAATGTCCTTCAATTGCGGGCATATTATAGCAGAGGCAAATGGCGGCGATTTGATTGTATCTAACTTAAAGCCGATTTGCCAAAACTGTAATTCAAGTATGGGAACACGGAATATGAATGATTTTATGAAGAGCTTTAAATAGAGTTATGTTTAGGTTTCTTGTTTAAATAATGTTTGGCTAATTTATATTTTTTATATTTATTCATATTTAACCCACCAGTAATTTTATACATACCCTTAGTATTTTCTTCAATCATTTTAATCTCCTTCTTTGTTAATTTGAAATAGTTATATAGTTCGTCGTCGTTATTAAATTTTTCAATATATGGGATGTTTTTAAATATTAACAAAGAATTAAACCCTGACCATTTACATATTTTAAATATAAACCTGTATAATCTGCTGTTTAATACATCAACATATTTTTTATTATTTGTTAGTAAATATAATTGATTTTGAGTAAAACCCAATTTTCCAGAGTCATATATTGGTTCTAATTCAGATGGTTTATTCATTAATATTTTTTTTTCATCTGCTAATGAATGTTTTTTAGAAGAACACATATTTTTACTACTTGTGGTATGTCTTATAGGATATATATATTCTTTTTTACTACATTCGCCAATTAAACTTTTTTTATTATGCGTGTCTAATTCTCCTGATTTTTTAAAAGATACCTTTGGAATTTTATTATTATAAAACTTGCGAATGATTGATAAACTTTTATCCGATAATAGTGTTGGCAAAAAAAGTATATCATCTATCAACATTTTACTCTCATAAATCTTCTTATCATATTGGCATATTACAGTTGTTTCTTTTTTAACTTTTGTTTTTTTAATTAAATAATAACTGAACGAACTCCCTACGCCTTTAAAGTATTTTTCGCATTCTTTTATGTTTAAATGAATTATATAGTTGTTGTAAAAAATATCCTTGTGTTTAAAACCTGGTGTCATCCAACTATACGGGGTTATAAATAATAAATATCCGTTATCCTTTAAAAGATTGTTAAATGACCTATCTATAAATACAGACCATAAATTATTAAGTAATGCTCTACGTTTTCCATCATCATCTGTATTTTGATAAGGAGGGTTTCCGGCTATTATATCAAAAATAATATTATTTTTATAATCTAAAAAACTACCTTCAAATATGTTAAGTTTATAAATCTTTCCGCAAAATATCTTCCTCATCATAAATACATTTGTTTTATCTATTTCTACCATATATAGCATATTCTCCAAAATATGTTTTCTTCTTTTCTCATCGTCTTCATATCCCCTGACATATCTCAATCCTTCCATCAATCTCATATAGACAGCTACCGGGAAATTACCCATACCTGCTGCAGGGTCTAACCATTTTAGATTAGGATTTTTCCATATTTCTTTTGGTAATGTATCAAGCATTTCATTTACGAGTGTCATAGGAGTAAAAACCTCACCCCTAATTTTTTTTTCAATATCTTTTGGTTTTAAGTTATTATTAATAAATTCCAATAATTTATCAGGTTCATTAATATTATATAGTTTTCGTTTTCTCATCTGTATCTGTTCATTAATATCTTGTATATCTTGTGAATCCCCACCTTGTTTTTTTTCTGATTTACGAATATTATACACGCTATTTTTTACCATATTATATAGGTCTTCTTCTTTAATACTATTTTTAATTATTATTCTTTTTTCTAAAGTATGTATGAATATGTCTTTTAAATCTGTATCTTTATCTATATTTTCTAGAATTTTTTCTAATTCGTAAATAAAATTATCGTTGTTATTTATATTAAAAGAACATTCATTACCATCTTTGTCTGTATATGATGTAATTAAAGACAATATTGATATTATCTCTGCGAATAAATATGCCCATAATTCGGCTGTAGAAGGTATTTTTTTACCAGTTTTTTCTGGTTTTACAATATCTGCTATTGTCTTCTTGATAGCTCCTTTTTGAAATTTATTTTCATTTTCATCATCTAATTCTCTTTTTTTTTGCCTGCTTTCTCTTTCTATATCTGTAAATAGTTTAGTAATATCATAATCTGTTTTAAAAACATTACTATTAAAAATATTTTTATCTAATAATAAGTTCTTTATATCTTCTGTTTTAGCATCCCACGCATTATATAGTTTTTTAAAGAACTCTTCTACATATTTTTCATAACCCTTTGTATCCTCTCTATTATGTTTATCAATAAACTTATGTTTATCTATATTTATTAAGTGAGCTATTAATTCATATTTTTTGTCCTTACTGTTATATTTGTCATAATCTAAATACATATCTGTTAAATAATCTATAGTATATAGGGTTCTTTGCGGGTCTAAATCAACCATAAAGCCGTATTTTTTTCTACCACAATAATTTTTACCATCACATTCTATATCTTCTTCAATTTCTGTCATACTCCTAAATAACATCTGGTATATTGCATCTGAAGCTAATATATTTGTAAATAAAGATACCATATCTACATTTTTCAAAGAAATGCCTAATTGTAATCTATTTCCAGCTAATATTATTAATCCTTCATATTTTTTAAACTTGTCTGCAGTTAATAAATCATTTTCTAAATTTTCTATTTCCTTTTTTATATCTTGAGCTTTTTTCATCATTATTACATTTTCGTAATTGTTAATCTTATTACCGTCATTTTTATCAACAGCAATATAAAACATATGTTTTTCAAAAATATATGGAAATTTAGTCTTTAATAATTCTATTAATGAATTTGTAATTTTAGATATGTTATATGCTGGCAAAAACCATAATTGTGTTGTTTTATGTTGAGGTTGTAATGTTCTGCATTTATTAGTACATATTTCTTCAATAATTGGTATTATTCCCTTCTTTTTATATTCATATTTTTTTTCATAAAAGTTATTTTCCTTTGCTCTGTTATCATCTCCTACATAATAACCAAAATAATATTCTAGTAATTGCGTTAGCTCTTCTTCATTTTCAAATTTTTCCTTTTTTACCTTAAATAATTTAAGCATATCAAAACCAACATCTTTATTAGTTCCTATTTTTTCTAATTCCTTATCAAAAAATTCTTTGTCCCATACAGATGTAAGTAATATAGGTTCTGGAAAATGTTTATATTGTTTTATTATATTATTAATAACATTAATATTGCTTTTTATTATATTTTTTAATATAGGAGAGTTATCTGCATTATTATATAATATAATAGATTTGGGTAATATAAAGCCGTTATTTTTTAATACTTTTGTTAATATTTTTTTACCAAATTTTTCAGTAAAATGCGTAATAACATTTGCAAAGTTTGTTTCAGTTATATTTTTAATTATTTTAATATCATTTAAATCCCACTTTATAATATTTTTATCATCAATTTTATATATTTTCTTAGGTTTATTATAAGTGGCTGTAACATATATCTTATAAGATATATCACCTTTATCTAATTCATCAAAAATTGTCCTAGCTATATCAGTACTCATACCAAAATGCGCTTCATCTAAAAATATAAGTTTAAACTTGCTTTTTCCAAAATATTTGTTAATATTTTTTTTAATTTTTTCAATATCATATTTAATATCCTTATCAGTATTATCTTCTTTATCTTTAAAACCTAATCGTTGCTTTGATATTAAAAATACATTATGTTTATTTACCTTTCCTTTTAAATCTGATGATGATATTTGCTTGTTTGGCTCATCTTTAACATCTATAGTAACAATATCATTATTAGCAAAATCATAATAATCATTAAATGCATTAGAATATTGACTTAATGTTTCATTCGGTGCTGGCGTAATAATAATATAGTTGTTATAAGATTTTTTTCCTTCATCTCTATGTTTAATGACATCTGCCAAAATTGTTCCAGCCATAATAAAGGTTTTCCCTGAACGCGGTATAGCTCCAACTAAGATTCTTTTCTGATTTTTATCAATTAAATCTGATATTTTTTCTATAAATAATTCCTGATGAAATCTGGGCATAAACTTTTTCTTGTACGTTTTTAAATATTTTTCCTTAAACTCATCAACATTATCTAAAAAATTATAATCCGATAATATTTTCATCAATTCTTTATAATAGTCTTCTAAATCTTGTAAATCATATACATTTTCGTAATTCCCATTCGGTGATATATATTTTATTAATATATTACTTGACTTATTATATTTAATAGCTTTAAATTTTTCTTTATCTTTAACAAAAAGTAATGTATTTATAGATTTATAATAGTTATCATTTTCTCTATCTCTTATCAAAGTACATAAATTTTGTATATCATAATTTTTTATATCTTTATCATCTTTAATATATTTAACAGAAATTAAGTTTAAATCATATTGTGTATCTGTTTTTTGTGTATCTGTTTTTTTTTCTCTTGTTCTAAATGTAATATCAGAATACCCTCCTGAATTACTACTAATATATCCGTCCTTTAAATAATCATCTATATAATTTTCAAATTTTTTAAATTCAGAATCATCTATATTATTTATATTACCTATACCATGGTTTATTTCATCTAAATCTTTTGTAAAATTGGTAATACCAAACTTAATACATATATCCCATAATTTTTCATATACAAAACCTTGTTTTGATTTATTATTATCTATTTTTTTAGAAATTTCATTACCATCATCATTATTAAATATACTTTCAATAACCTCCTTTGCTGTTTTATATTTTCTTTTTCCTAATTCTTTAATAAAATCCAATATAGTTTTTTTTGTTTTAATAACATCAACGATGACCTCAGGAGCCTTTTGGACATTAGGAACAGAGATATTAGGAACCTTTGGTGTATTTGGTATATTAGGAGATGTTCTTGGAGTCGGAGAATGTTGAAGAGACTGTGATTTTGTTAGCTTATCATTAAATTCTTTTATTTTTTTACGATTTATTTCTGTATCATTAAAGCAGAAAAGAACGGGGTTTTGACTCTTACTTTTTGGATTACATAATTTACCTTCTTTTTTGCATATAGCTTTCTTTTCTTCAGTACATCTGTCTTTTATAGAAGATACACCTTTACTTGACATATGCTCTAATAATATAAAATGTAATAATATAGATATGTATCAAACACAAAAAATATAAAAATATATATTAGACATAACATACAGGTTATAACATTATATTACTTCACGAGCTTGCGAGCATCGCAATCGCTAACGCTGCGGAAACTTGGCTTTCTACGAGAATATCATTTAGCTTCTTTTTATTTTTCAATAGTTTTTTCCTGAAATCGCCTAGTTCGCATTCATATATCCAATTGCGCTTACCATCGCCATTCAGAGTATCTACGCGATATTCGTCCAAATCAAGTATGATATAGCCGCTTTCTTCAAGAAGCTCGACTGTCTAATATTATTCCTCAATTCTCGTATAATCTTAATGATAGTATCCGGATTTTCGTTCTTGAACTTCTCCATCAATTCATCAACAATCTGCTTTGTCAAACTAGACATAGTGGTGTGATTATAATAAATATATAATATTAATCATTTTTTACACATTTGTTATAAAATAGAACAAATAAATAGGTAAATAGTTTATTTTTTTTAATATAATATTTATATGTATTATATATAGGATATATATATGGATTTACTAAATGATATAGTAATTAATAAGGAAAAATTATTACAAGATTTAAGAAATTTTACAGATAAATTATATGAAAAAGATAATAGGATACAAAATAAATCATTAGGTTTAGGTTATTGGGAGGTTAGAGCAAAAAAATTGAATAAAGATGAAGATGATATGAAGAATTCTATTAATGATAGTATACAATTGAATGATAATCTATTGGCAGATGATAATATAGCTTTAATAAGAAAAACATTAATTAGTGATGAAGATATTGAGCTATATAGTATAATTATGAATAAGAATAGAATTATTACAGAATCTATAAATATGTTAAACTCGAGAAAAAATTATAATAAAAATACTGAAGATACACTAAATTATAATAATAAAGAGATTAATAAGTTAAATGCAGAGATTAATAAGTTAAATACAAAAATTAAAGATAAAATGAGTTCGTCAAATGTTCAAAAAAAAACGACGAGCCAATCAAAATATTCTCATTCGTATAAAAGCAGCAGTTCTCATAAATCTATGAGACTGAATAATATTAAAATTGATAGTGATAATTCTGAATTATTATTAATAAATGCTATAGGCGATGGAGATTGTTTTATAAATGCTGTTTTTGACTATGGGTTATATACAGGTAAATTGTCGGATATCTATGAACGATTAAAACATTTAGAGTTATTGATTGCAAGCGTACAAAAATATAAAGATAGTATAGATAAGGTAAAATCGTTTTTTGTAGAAAATCCTAAATTAGATAAATTAAAAAGAAAAGAATACGAAACAATTTTAGAAAATGAACTAATAAAAGAAAGTGATAAAGATACAAGGGCTTTTAAAGTAAAATACGAAGTACCTGAAGAACAAATACTAATGTGTTATCATCATCCATATCCAGAAGATAGACAAATCTTAAGTAACGAATATGAAATAGAAAGGGAAAAATTTATAAATTTCATGAAATATATACAAGTATTATATATATATACATATGGTAATAAGATAATAATTAAAAAACTTACTAATACATTTAATATTGCTAAAAATGCGGATGTATTAGATTCTTTTGACTTTGATACAACATTTATAGAATATGTTAAAAAAAAATACTATAATAGTAGGGGTGAGCTAAAAGAACCTATAAATATTCCAGGTTTTTTAGATGATTATATGAAATTTTATGCCCGTACAAATGGATATTATTCGGGACAAGATCAGATATTAATATTTAAAAAAATTTTTTTCAAAAAGTTAAAATTAAAGAGTTCTGAACAACCTATTCCGTGTTTTTGGTTAAATTATGAGTCTGTAGGTCATATTAAATTATCTACAAAAAAAATAAAGTTTATGAAAATACTACGAGAAAGTTTAGAAGAAGAAGACAAAAATAAAAATTTTATATCCATTATAAGAGACGGAGAACATTTCAAATTATTTTTGTATAGAGACCAAACTATATATGTTAAATCTATATATGAATAATAATGTATTTAATATATTTGTATTCATAATATCTCAATCTCACGAATCAATTTATTACATATCTTCTAAACTATAAACACTCTCTATACCGCAACAAATAGACCCTTATTCTTTGATAATTGATTCCAATCCAATTTATTTCCATATTTCAACTCTTTGTATTCTTCAGGGGTCAAACTCATTTCATATTCAACTCTCTCTTTTATCAATTCGTGTGCATTTTCATTAATACACAATGCTCGCCAGTTTATATTTTCACGATTTTTTTTTAGCAATTCAATAGCATTGGGATTTTTAGATAACATAAACCAATCTATATTTTTTTGATTCTCATTTAACATTTCAATAGCTCGCGGATTTGTATTTATTGATAATATACTCCACTCTATTTCATCTTTATTTTTTTCCAACAAATCAATAGCATTGGGATTTCCAGATAAATATCCCCACATTATATTATCTTCATTTTCCTTTAACAAATCAATAGCATTGGGATTTATAGATAGATTAAACCAATCTATTTTATTTCGCAATCTTCTGTAATCTATCCGACTCATATTCTTTTCTATAATTGCCCTTTCTCTCAATAATTCAATCGCTCTCGGATTTGTATTGCTTGATAATTCAAACCAATTTATTTTATCAACATTATCTTTTAATATGTCAATAGCATTTGGATTTGCTGATATATATGACCAGTCCAACACATCATAAATATCTATTTTTTTATATTCTTCCTCGCTTAACCCTTTTTCATATTCAATTCTTTCTTTAATAAATTCAATAATTTGAGGATTTTCATTATCGCTAAAATTATTTATACATACTCTGTTTTCTTCGTAATATTCGGGAACATTAATTTTCTCGTATTCAATCCTTTCCTTAATCATATCCACTGCTTGTTGTTTTTTGTTGTTCGATAAATAAGCCCATTGAATTTTTGAAGGATATTTCTTTAAAATGTCTATCGCTTCTCCATTAATACAACACACTCTCATCCAACTTATTTTTTTTTCTTTTATTAACATATTATATTCTTCTTCTGTCAAAGTGTTTTCATAATCTGCTTGTTCCATCAACAACTCAGAAGCACACGGATTTCCAGACAATGTGTACCAATCAAGTTTTTCTCTTGGAACCCAATCTCTCAATACATACTTAGATGGCAATAGAGTTTTATAATGCTCTACAATTTTATCGTGAACATCATGAGGCAAACTATTAATACTTATATTATCTTGATTAAAAGCATTGTTCGATTCTTTATATAAGAGACATTTAACAATATTAGATTGAATACTAGACATATCGGCTAACATTGCGGGCGTAATAAAAGTATTGTTACTCATTATACTCTTATGATGCTTACAAGGTTTAACTTTGACTTAACTGTAAATCACTTAAAAATAGTGATATACTTGCTATAGTAAAAAATATATTTATTCCTATCAATTTTTAAGAAAATGCATTATAAAAATATAAAATATAAAATATAAATATAAAATATAAATACTTAACCACCATTAAGTCTAAACTGCCACGAAGATTCCCTTGTTCTCTGATAATTGATTCCAATCCAACTTATTATAATATTTCAATTTATTGTATTCCTCAGGTGTCAAACTCATTTCATATTCTGCCCTTTCTTTAATTAATTCAAAAGCATTTTCATTTAGACACAACAATCTCCAGTTAATTTTTTTACGATTTTTCTTTAACAATTCAATCGCATTAGGATTTTTACACAACTTTTCCCAATGAATTTTTTTACGATTTTCCTTTAGCCATAAATAAATGAGAATATGTATTAATAAAGTTTTCCCATATATTTCTAATATTTTCTTCTTTCATAATTTGTTCTTGCTTACTATAATTTTTCTTTTGAGTTGATATCCACCTTCCAAGTTGCTTAATATCTTTATTTTTATTATGTTTTGATGGTAATTTATTATTAGTTTCTATATACATTTTTACTTTTTCTAATGTATCATTCCATATCTCATCATTAGACATAAATAAATGAGAATATGTATTGATAAAGTCTTCCCATATATTTCTAATACTTTCTTCTTTCATAATTTGTTCTTTCTTATTATAGTTTATCTTTTGGTTTGATATCCAAGTTCCAAGTTGTTTAATATCTTTATTTTTATCTGTTGATGATGGTAATTTATCATTAGTTTCTGTATATGATTTTACCTTTTCTAATGTATCATTCCACATATCATCATTAGAAATAAATAAGTGAGAATATGTATTGATAAAGTCTTCCCATATATTTCTAATATTTTCTTCTTTCATAATATATTCTTTCTTACTATAAGTTGCTTTTTGAGTTGATATCCATATTCCAAGTTGATTAATATCTTTATTTTTATTATTTTGTGATGGTAATTTATTATTAGTTTCTATATACATTTTTACTTTTTCTAATGTATCATTCCATATCTCATCATTAGACATAAATAAATGAGAATATGTATTGATAAAGTCTTCCCATATATTTCTAATATTTTCTTCTTTCATAATATATTCTTTATTATTATACTTTGTCTTTTGAGTTGATATCCACATTCCAAGTTGCTTAATATCTTTATTTTTATCTTTTGCTGAAGGTAATTTATTATTTGTTTCTATATACAATCTTAATTTTTCTAATGTATCATTCCACATCTCATCATTAGACATAAATAAATGAGAATATGTATTGATAAAGTCTTCCCATATATTTCTAATACTTTCTTCTTTCATAATATATTTTTTATTATTATAGTTTTTCTTTTGATGCGATATCCATTTTCCAAGTTGTTTAATATCTTTATTTTTATTATGTTGTGTTGGTAATTTATTATTAGTTTCAATATAAAATCTTAATTTTTCTAATGTATTATTCCATATCTCATCATTAGACATAAATAAATGAGAATATGTATTAATAAAGTCTTCCCATTTATTTCTAATATTTTCTTCTTTCATAATATATTTTTTATTATTATAGTTTTTCTTTTGAGTTGATATCCACCATCCAAGTTGTTTAATCTCTTTATTTTTATCTTGTTGTGATGGTAATTTATCATTTGTTTCAATATACGATTTTACTAATTTAAGTTTCTCTTCCCAGCTATATTGTTTGAATTCTTTAATACCTATAATATAATTACTTACTAATATTTCATCATTTTCAACTAACTTTATTATATTATCTTCTTTTATGTTATAGAAATCTACAGCATTTATTTTAATTTTACTATTAAACATAATATCATATTCCTTGATTGATGATAATGTTTCTAATATCTCTTCATAAGCTTCGCACCATATATATACATTAGCAATTTTATAAGGATTATTCTCATCTGTTCTTATTGCTCTGCTAATTCTTTGTATTGTTGTAATTTTATTTTTAGGAGCATAGCTGATATAAATACTATCACAAGCAGGGATATCAATACATTCATTTAATATTCTGATATTGAATAGCAGTTGTATTTTCTCATTATTATTAGTAAAGCTTTGTAATACATTTTTCCTCTCCTTCTCACTATTTTCGCAGCTAATGCTATACATATCAATATCCATAATGTAAAAGTCATTTAATGTTTTCATACCTTCCATCATAGAATTCATATCTGCTGTATCTTTACAATAGACTATACACTTTCTAGACCCATTATTTGCTATACAAGAATATAAGAACTTACATCTGTTTTTGATTTGATTATCAATATTATAAATGGATTGTTCTTTATCAAGTTCTTCATTATTCTCGTGTATAGAAGGTAGCCATATTTTATAGTCAGTAATATACTTATTAGAAATAGCATCTGAAAATTTCATTTGATAAACGACTTTTCCTAACAAATATTCTGTATCTAACCATTCATTCTCGTCATATTCAATATCATAAATCCGCGGAGTAGCTGACATAAACAATATCTTATGCTCTGAAATCAGCAACTTAAATATATTATTTTCATCATCAGATATATTAGCTTTTGATAGATTATGAAACTCATCTATAATAAACAAAGCATCCTTAAACATATCCAAACATTCTGAAATCAAATCCATAGAATTGTAAGTACAAGATATCACAAGATTATTATTCTCTTTGATAAACTCCTTGATACTATTAATATCTCTATTACCGTCTGTATCAACCAATAATGTATTTTTCTTATCATAACCATACTCAATAAATCTATTTAAGTTTTGACTGGCGAACTCTCTTAATGGTGATATAATAACGATATGTTTATAATCATTTGAAATCAAATAGCTTGTATATGTCTTACCGCAACCACAAGGAAGAGATAAAATTCCTCTATTATTACTATAATAATGTTCTTTAAACTTATTTACAGCTTCTGTTTGATAAGAATAAGGAAATATTTCAGTTTTAATATCTTCTTTATCAAGATTATCAAGATTACCATTTTCATAAGGCAACTTAACAAAATAAATCTTATTATCAGATGTCTCAAATAATTTATGATCTATTATATTGGAACAATCAATATGAACTACATAAGAGCTAATATTAGCAGTATATAGGATGTTTCTGGATAAGAATGATGTATAGTAAATAAATGTATTAACATCTCTATTAAAAGCACAACGCATCATAATCCCAGATATATCATCTACGCATAATCCATTATTATATCCATTCTTACATTGAACTATCGTGCATTTATCATTTTCAATTTGTACTATATCAATTCCTATATCTTTATGATTGTGCAAATAACCTTCATTAATATTTTTTCTTGATAATCTCATATGTCTCATATGATTATGAGATTGTATAAGATTGCAAGATATCAATATGTTTTCCGGACATTCATTCCACAGATAAGCATTTATACCAAGCTTCTTTATAATAAAATTCCTAACATATTTTTCATATACTAGACCTTTCTCTTGATTGTTCATAATATATGTATTATGGATTATTATAGTCAATTTTTTATATCATTCAAACCTGTTGTTTTTACACATTTAGCAAGTATTAGACATATCCAGTTTATAGTTTTTATACTATATGCTGGAATATTAAAAAATTGATTATTTATTTTTTATATTTTATTATCATTTACTAATGGATACCTGCTTTATTAAAATGCTAAACGACGAATATTTGATACCCGAATTTATTGACCTACAAAGCGATTACTATATAGACTATTTGAAAGCTAATAATGAGGCCACAGTCGCCGATATGAATACATTGGTTGCATCTATTATATTCAATAATCACGGAGTTGTAATACCGTTTCAATATAGACTAACAGACGAACAATTCTCTATATATGAGAAAAATAAGCACGATGTTATTGATACGCTCGTGTGGTATATATTTGATTATAATGTATGTCGTCATTTTGTAGAGGAATATGGAATATTCAAGATAATCGCTAAGGTAATCGCAGAATATGGTGCCGAAAATACCGCGTACATATTCAAGAATAAAAATGAAGAAGAATTATATCGCGTTTATTCATATTATATTCTCTTGGAATATTTTGATAATATCGTGTATCTGTCAAATAACAAGGATATTGAGGCAACTGCCGAAGACTTTGAAGAGCTTGAAAAGCTAATAAAAGACATCAGTAAAAATAAGAACACAATGATACTATGATATTATAAATGTAATATACTATGCAGGGAATAATTTTAGGAATTGCCGGCGTTCTTCGCAAGTCATCGTGCCGATTAGAATGTTAATGCGTGAAAATAACTTGATATTATCATTGCTATTCATTAGGCTTGTAATAACATTATCTTTATTTTTCTCCAATTTATTTTTGATAGATAGAATCCTCTCTAATTTGCTAATATTATTTTCGGTTATAAGGTAGTTTGTAGCTACATCATCGTTGAAGAACCTGATTAAATCGTTTTCAATCTGATAATATATATAAAACATCCCTTCAATATCATAATCATATCCCTTCTTTTCGTATTCAGCGATAATAGTCTCTTTGGCATCCTTGTAATCAATTATATCAGCTTCTAAATCTTTGTTAATAGGATTCCTTATTTTAGATAATATGAGGGTTTGTAAATCAAGATTTAAATCATTAAAATACGCGAAATGACGAGTAATATCCATCCTCGCGTTTATCCTTGTATATATCTTTAGCTAATATCATTATATCATTTTTTACTATTATATTATCGTAAATATATATAGATATGGTATACAAAAACAATAGTTGTTTGGGGAGCAAGATATGTTTTGAAGATAGCTACGCTGCTGATATATTTATTAAATCCATTAGATATATTATAATAATAGCTCCATTGGCTATTGGTATGACTATTGGCGCCATATATGGCAAAAAATGGGGCGAAGATAAATATAAGAACTTGAAGAAGCCCGCGCTCAATCCGCCAAATTATGTATTCGGTATAGTATGGCCTATATTATATCTGCTAATCGGTGGTATATACAGTTATGCCCTGTACGATTCTAAATGTATTCCGCGTGGCATAGCAGATTGCGCTTCAATAGTATATTACAAGGACTTGAAATACTGGGTAATCCCTATGTTAGCCTTAGTATTCAATTTCTTGTATATCCCCGTATTTTTCGGCGAGAACGGGCTATTCAACGGACTCGTGATAATCATTATGAGCTTAATATTCGCCGTGCTAACTCTAATGCAATTCGTATTACAAAGTAGCTACTACGAATATACGAGCATCTTCGCGATGATTGCCCTCGTCCCTTATATACTATGGCTATCATTCGCTACCTATTTATCATACAATATCTATATATTGAATAAATAAGATGTTCTTTTCATAAAAAGTATATAAAAAGGTACCAGATATAAATCTTCAAGAAACAAGAGGAATTGGATGAATAAATATTGTGCGGTTTTTGTATGCAATAAAAACTACTTTGATAAGTTTGTAAATACCTGCAATCAGCTAATTGCAGTAGGGAAATATAAAGGCAATATTTGTTTAGTAATAGGCGACGATTTACGAGGAGACAAGGTACTAGAATGTGATTTTATAAGAAATAATAATATTATAATACAGTATTTTCCAAATATTCATTTTACGAAAGAGTTTTTGGAGGTTAATAATAGAATAAATTGCGGCGGAAGAAATATAACAAAAAGGTTTCAGTGGCATAAACTCCATTTATTCAATGCATTTTTTAAGGAATGGAATTATATTTTATATTTAGATTGCGGAATGAATATATTTGATGATATATCGCCGATACTTGAAGAGGCTACTGATAATACATTATTAGCACATTCTGACTCATACCCGACATATGAATGGAAATTAAATAATCAGTTTGACAAAAATATTGCAGATTATTTCAGCAAGCTTAATAATAAGTATGATTTGAATATTGACTATTTTCAAACTACTGTAATGCTATATGATACAAACATAATAGAGAGCGATACATATGATAATTTACTAAACTTATCGCGCGAATATCCTATCAGTAGAACAAATGAACAAGGTATAATCGCATTATATTTTACCAATATCAAACCGCTATTCAAACAAATAAAAACACGTAATGAATATACGCATTTTTATGACTATTTGCGACGCGCCAAAGAGAACAAATACATAATGCTTAAAGCAGTATAAAAGCTGCTTTAAGCGTTTTTTCATCTTATGGATATATAAAAAATATGCTAATAATTGATAATAATGGTAAAATATATAATAAAGATAAACTGTACCGGGAAAAAGGATTTAACATTTAATGGCATAGCGATAAGAGTAGCAAGAAAAAATCTTCATCAGAGTCCTCCCGATATAACACTCGGTTATATCTCGTGTATTTTTCCGTATATCAAAGAGCTTAAAATAGTATATAAGACGCTTAATAAAATAACGATAAAGCGATTGGAGTTTTATTGTGAAAATGAAACAGACTTGTGCGACGAAGAGTTTGTACATTTAATAGAGGTATTAAAGAGACTTGGATTTGATTCTGAAAATGATGTGAAAATAAGTTATTGTAAAATAGTCAGATATATGGATTATAATAATGTGATGCGTGATAAACACGAAGAGATATTTTTATATACTTTTACATCTCTAATAAAAATAGAAGATAGAAAAAGAAGACGTAGAAAACAAAAACCTAACCGTTCTAAATATTCTACAAGACCATTATACATCTGTAAAAATCTCATAGTATGAAAAGCAGGAATATCCTAGATATATTATAAAAATTGATAATAAAATATGTGTTTATAAATATACACAATGGATTTGCGAGATATTGATACGACTGATATGGAAATCTATAATAATATTATAGTAGAGAAGGTATATAAGACTGCTTTCTTGGCTTTCTGGATATTATTTTCGCAACTATTGTAGTCTGCGGGCTATCCAAAAAACTTGAACCATATTCTATATAGCCTTTTGTTATTATGATAGAGGCCCATTTTATTTTTAATCTTATTTATTTTTTTCTCTATAAGCAAAATATCTTCTTCATACAAATCGGCGACGTTGTCTAATATTGTGGCTACCATGTCGTTTCCTAACAATCGCAAATAATTGCCCTGTTTCATATATATACAGATGCGAATAATTTTATATGATGAAGAGTATTGTAAAAATTGATTTAAACAATATTAATATATAGTATATACAACAATGAATTATAAGTTTGTTTATCAAACTATGTTGACTTGTATAGGCAATAAACGAAAATTGGCGCCTAATATTTATAACATTGTTGAAGAAATAAGGTTGTCGTTAAATAAGGATAAGATAAATATTGTAGATGGCTTTGCAGGCTCAAATGTTATTTCACGCGTATTAAGTAATTTATCAGATAACTTGTATGTAAATGATTTAGAACTGTATTCATACTTGATGGCAAAATGCTTTCTTGAACGTCCTTCGGAAGAACAGATTTCTAGGATAGTGTATCATATTGATACTATGAATAATATTGCAGATAACGGTCCTTATATAGAGGGAATTATATGTAAGTTGTATGCACCAAAAGATAGCAAAGATATTAAAGAGGGCGAGAGGTGTTTTTATACGCGAGAGAACGCACTTATAATTGATACATTAAGAAAATATATTAAGGATAATATAGAGTTTAGCGAGGACAATAGTGATATTTATGTATATTGTCTAGTACCTTTGCTAATTAAGGCGAGTATCAACAATAATACATCGGGTGTTTTCAAGGGATTTCATAAAAATGGCAAGAAGGGGTGTTTTGGTGGAAAAGCCAAGAATGCTCTTTCGAGGATTTTGAAAAATATTAGATTAGATTTGCCGGTTTGGAGCGATGATAATTTTAGGGTAAAATGTTATAATAAGGATATAAATGCGATGATTATTGAAGATTTGCCAGAAGATATTGATATTATATATTTGGACCCGCCTTATAATCAGCATCCGTACGGTAGTAATTATTTTATGCTAAATATAATAGCGCTTAACGAAGAACCGGATGAAATATCAAAGGTATCTGGTATTCCCAAAAAATGGAATAAATCGAATTATAATTATAAAAATGAGGCTGTAATTTCAATGAAAAAATTATTAGAGGATGGATTAAAGAAGTCAAAAATGCTTTTGATATCATATAATAACGAAGGAATAATTACAGAAGCTGATTGGAAAGAATTATTTAAAAATTATAATGTTAATAAATATGAGATTAAATACGATACTTATAAGGGTTCTAGAAACCTAAAAAACCGAGAAGATAAGGTAATAGAAATATTATATCTTGTATCTCTTAACCAGTCTCAGTGTTCAGCCCATTGAAGATGCCAAATATTCACTCAATTTAACAAGGCTCTTATCAATAATATCACAACATATCATAGCATATTCATTTTTAGTCCATCTACTGGTTCCATGTTCAAGCTCATCCCATTTATGTGTTTTTACAAATACCGATATGACATTTTTTCCATTTCTGTTATTTATATTTATATTTGGTAATATTTTTGTAGCAATTTCGTTTTCTACATCAAATGTCTTATTTTTATTCAATTCAATTGTATGGTTAGGATATCCATAGTTCATCATTTCAATTCTTTTAGCGATTGTTTCGGAAGAATGAAAATCACAACCGGAAGCGAATAAAGCATATGGAAATATATTTAGATTTGAAGAGAATAGCATCTCTGCTCCTCTAACATTTTTAGCACCTCGTTCAATTGCATTACCTAATGCTTGCTTTTTTTCACCATTCTTTTTCCTTAAATCATTTGTTCCCTGAACCTTGTCTTCAATAATAAGTATAGGGTATTCAATATTATTTACAATAGCAAATATAATACCTCCGTCTGGCTTCATACAAACATTTTTATTATTTACATTTGGTTCGGAGCCGCCTCCATGTTTATTGAAGATACATTGTAATTCGTATAAAGAGATAGAATAAGCTATCCTTATATTTCCACCAAATAATGTTGCAATTCGCTCTTTACTATATGGCAAAATTATATCATTAATAGATGATAGCAATATTTTTTCAGTAACCTTACTATCATCTATTAATTGATGACCATCCTCTCTATATTTAATGTGTCTATCTGACAAACCTTCTGACAAAGTTTTCTTTACGTTCATTCTTAAAGCTGTTCGCAATATTATTACATTATCAACATATAATATGTGTCAATTTTTATAATGATATACATAAATACAAGATATATATACTATATACAAAACCTCCATGCCTATTAAACCTAAAAAGGCTCCAAAAGGTCCTATAATAGACGATGATTATATATGCCTTCCTGCGGGTCCAATAACTTATAAAAAAGATATCAAAATAGATTTGTTCTAAAATAATCATAAATGATAAAAAAATGATATGTGCGTATTTAAAAATATTACATAAGTCAGCAAGCAAGTAAGTCTGCGAGTCAGCAAGCAAGTAAGTCTGCAACAAAATCTCAGCATATACAATGTTCGCATATGATGATAGCTACACATTGAAGATGTATTCTACAAATATTTACAACAAAAATCCGGGTCTTACAAGGGCAGAGTGTATGAAAATTGCACTTAAAATGCTAAAAGAGGACAAGAAGCTTAGAAAGTTCATTCGTCAAATCTCTACAAATGTCAAAAAGAGCAATCCGGATATGTCATTTGCAGAATCTATCAGAACTGCTCTTAACGAATGGAAGAAAATTAAACAAATCGTTGTTTAGCATACTCGGCTTTTTAAGGAGGAAAGGTATATATTATATATTTTTTATATTTAAGATATATAAGATATATAAGATATATTTGATTATATTATATAATAATGTATCAAACTACGATAAGGAATAAGAAAAAAAGCGCAAATGTTGCAAAGAATTATATTATAGATGCCGAGTTTGAAGAATATGCCTTGTCTAAGAAATTGCTTGGAAATTGCCGTGTATCTCTGATAACAAATAGCGGCGACGAAGTAATTGGGATAATTCGTGGAAATATGCGAAAGTTCAATAAGCGTGTTCTAATTGAAGTAGGAGACATAGTTATAGTGTCAAAAAGGGATTTTCAAACAAATAAGGTTGATATAGTTCATAAGTTTAATTTGGAGCAAACACAACAGCTTATTAATAATAAGGAGCTATCTGATGTACTAATTAATCAATATTATAAAAACTCTAATAAATCAGATAAATCAGATAATAATGAAGAAACTCATATAATATTTGACAATAAAGAAGATGATAAAATAAATAGCTCTGTGGATAATAATACTTATCAAGTTCATATTAGTGACTCAGATGATACTGATGATAATATAGATGATATTTAATACGCATATTATATTTTTTATTTTTTCCATGATATATTGATAGTCTCTATGTTTATTATAAATATTCTGAAGCTTTGTCAGTTATTGGGACACTGGAATATTAACATTTTTTCAAAATATAATTTGAGTACATCTCTTGATTTATTTTGTAATTTCTAAAAAACTTTTACACCTTTTGAAAAAACAGAGAGATGTACTCAAATTATTTTTCAATTTTTAGAAAAAGCCGGTTTCTTTTTTAGATATCATTGTGATAATGAAAATAGCTAGTGTTCTTCTAAATATCCCATAATAAATCTGCATTGGGTGTCAGTTTCCCCATATAAAGAATATTAAGTATATTACAATAAATATGAAGCATTATTGGATTAATATAGAGAAATGTTATGATAGAAGAGAGTATATGGAAGAGCAATTTAATAATAAGGGAATAGATAATATTCGTATAGAAGCAGAAACACCTGCTACTATTAAGGATTACCTTATTAAAAGAAATCCTAAGTCCGATGCTGCTACACAAGAAGAACTGAGCTGTATTATTTCACATCTAAAAGCTATTAAGAAAGGATATGAAGATGGAGAACAATATTTTTGCATCGTTGAGGATGATATGGTAATTGAAAAAATAAACTTTGAAAAAATATTATTACATATGAAAATTACAGAAGAGAGTTTTAAGGATTCCGAAGAATCTATTGAGATATTACAATTACATACTAACGGACATCCGAGTGTTATCAAGATGTATAACGAACATTTTTTGAAATATAATGAAATAATAAAAATAAGAGATTACGATTATCCCTCTGCTGGATATTATTTAGTTTCAAGAAAAGGAGCTAAGAAATTGCTAGATAAATATGTTATAGATTCGGCGTCCTACGATTTATCTCATAAAGAATGCGAATGGTCGGCTGCTGATAATATAATATATATCGCCGTCAATTCCTGGATACTCACTTATCCTATAACAATCTCTAATATTAATTACGGTAGTACTATACATCCCGAACATCTTTACAATCACGAATATTGTAATAATGTTATTAGAGAAATATGGAAAAAAAATAATCAATTCAAGCTCTTCATCTAATTACTTTTTTTTACTTATGCAACTATCTTCGCTGTAAGAAGATGGCATATAACTGTGATAAATCCCATCATTGTCTTTGAAGGATTCACGCTGTAATCTCTTGCTATATTTAAAATCAAGTTTAGTCATTTTATTATTGTCATATAATTTCATAATAATTGTTTGCAAAGGAGCATCCCCCCAACGGCAATAAAAGACGCTACCGTTTTCATTTATTTTATTAATAATATCTGTAATCTCAGGCATCTTCCATATTTTCGTTTTCATAACAAAGAAATTATTATAGTACATTACGGGCATCGCCATATTAACAGAATTACTCTCATATTCCTTGTTATTTAAGGCCTGATATAGCTTCTTGAACTTTGAAAAATGCGGGCTCCCGCCATCCAAAGAATGCTCCATAAATAACTCAGATAACTTGTCAATCTTATTAGGCACGGCGCTTTCAAAGAACTCCTTCATACCGTAATTACATATGCTACAATCCACGTGTATAAGATTAGACATATAATTGTGATCCCTCTCTTCCATCATTTTAAATATATCTATATTTATAGGCTCTTCAATTATACTGTCATCATCCAGGCGCATCACATAGTCATATTGGTCGCAGTATTTTATAAAGTGGTTTATCCAAAAATTACACATCAGCCTATAATTTTTATTTCTCCAATAAGGAACCGGAGTAGCCTCTAAGCATCTATTCAATTTATCGGTGTCTATATTAGCTGGTACATCAAAATCGCTACTATCTATTTTTTTGAAATCCACCAAATATCTATATTCTTTCCTTATAGATGTAGTTATCTCGCTAATAGCATCAATATCGTAATCCCCTTGATGTAGAATAATAACAGGATATTTAAAGCAGGCATTAAAGTTTCTAAATAAAAAATACAGAGAAGTTTTCAGATATATCTTGCGCTCAACAGTATTTTGGGTTAATATTAATATTGCTGATTTTGACATTTAGTTTATATATAATTATATATTTGCTTATATTTGCTTATATATTGATTTTGTCGTAAAGATTATATTTATTATAAAGTTCATATTTTTCCATATCACTGTGTATATTATTACTGTTTATAATAAGCGCTGCGCTATAAAGTGTAATATCACATTGCTTGTTTTTATTGATATATATGGGGTAATCTATAATAATTAACTTGTCATCTAATCTCTCAAATATAGCAATCTCCTTATTAATATAAAAAACGATTCTATCTTTGTTTATTGTCAATCCCATAAAGATTACGGGATCCCTCATAATATCCTCGGATATATCTCTAATATAATATTTATTTGAATTGATATCTAAGACAATATCATAGGTCTTTTGGGTATTTGAAGAATAACTATAGATATCGCCACCTTGAATATCATTTAATGTTCCATAATTATCATCAACATTTATTGATTCGCCTTCATAACATCTCGGCTTATTATTTTCAATTATATTTATATATATATTTTGATAATCATAGCTATTTATACATATCAATTGGCCCTCGCCTACAGCTCCCTTTATATCATTCAATTTTAAATTAAAGAATACAGCCAACTCATTTATTATAGCATTCTCGCTGTTATCCTTGCTATTCCTGAGATTATCTATTTCAACCGTAATATTACTCAAATTATATCCGTATATGCTAGGATTAAAAGGAAATCTATGTATTTTCGGCGTATCATCTATGGTTACGAGGAAATCTCGTCTATCATTATCTTTGTTCCATTGAAAATGCTCTATATTAGCGCGATTATCTTCTTTCTCAAAAGAGGATATTAACATCTTCAACGAGGGCGATTTTAAAAAGCTTGCTATTTTGTATTTATCTACTATATTTTTTTCATATATGATATGCTTATAGTTCTCATCACCTACCTTTATATCCTCGCTTGTCATAATAATATTCTTTGCGGGCATATCTTGTTCCTTTAAATCATCCGTCGCCCTACTTCCTTCATAGTCTTCATAGTCTTCATATTTTTCAATTATATCATCTCTTTTGTCCTTATTGATATTTATTAGTAAATCATAATATATAATTATTAATAATACAATAAGTATGCCAAACAATAAACTTACAGAATAAATTAAATCTTCCATTATATATTCTTATTCTAATATATCTTAATAAAAACAAACTTTATAAATATCTATAAAAATATATATAAGAAATATTATTGTATTATAATTTATACAATATGGAAGGTTTAAATTTAAATAATATGGATTTAATGGCATTTCTCAACAGTATGAATAATGTATCAAATGCTGAAAAGAAGAAGAAGAGTAAAAAATGTGTTATTAAAGAGAGCAAGGAATCGCACGATTCCAAAAATGTTGCTGTAAATAAAGATATTGACGAATGCTGTGAAATTAAAGAAGAAAGCGAAACAGACACTGGCACTGAAGAACAAGAAAAGAAAAAGCGAAATAAAAGAGAAGATAAAGATGTCGTTGATGATGAAGACGATGAAGACGATGAAGACGATGAAGACGATGAAGACGAAGAAGATGATAGCGATGAAGACGATGAAGATGATGATGATGATGAAGATGATAGCGATGAAGATGATAGCGACGAAGATGATAGCGACGAAGATGAAACAAGAGACCTTGATATTTTGACAAATGAGAAATTATATAATATGCTAAATACCCTTTTTGTTGATGAATATGGCGTAACTATAGCTACATCAATGTCAAATATTTCATACGAGCTACATAACCTAAATAAAAATCTAAGTAAATTATTAAAGAGCAAAAAGGATGTATAATAATAACAAAAAAGATAACTGTTGGCTATGCAAGAAATGCAATAAATATATAAATAATTGCGTAGATATAGACCATCATAATAATATAGAACATCCTAATTTTGAAGATAAATATACGAAATCTTGGTATATTTATGGTAAAAAGGGGTTATCGCCGTATGATTAGTAAGCAAGTAAGCTAATCAAACATAAGAAGACCACAATTTTTTTTCTAATTTATGATTAACATTATTATCATCTTTTAAATACAATCCATAGCGTCCCATATGTAATTTAAACGGCTTTCCCGAATGAATGACGGCTTTTGGTAGTGAAGAGATAAATGCTAAATCGGTATCATTTAAATCGTCAAAAGCCTTCTTTTTCCATTTTAAATAAGAATCAATATTCGTATAAGAATTGCTGCTCTTATTGTAATAACAGGGGCCGTAGCGGGTCGTAATAAATCCATCCTTATACTCTGTCTTATTCTTTTGTCCTCCTGCTTCGGCTGTGTCGGGAGCAGGCGGTAAGGATTGAAGAGACTTTGAAATTTTTGAATATATATCGTCTAAGATATTTTTCTTATTGTTCTTCATATTAATTATATCATCAAGGTCATCCTCCATTTTGGATGTAAACTTTAAATCGCATAGATACGGCATAACATCAAATATATACTCTATTACATTAATTCCCAGTTCAGTAGGTATCAATAAATCTTTACTATTTCCCCCTAAGTTTATCTTTTTATTTTCTGTTATAATATCATCACTCTTATTCTTTTTGAAGAAGCTCGTTATATTATATTCTTGCTGAGGGTTCTTCCCAATTTCCACATATTTTTTTTCAAGCAACTTATCTATAATTGAAGCATATGTAGAGGGCCTCCCAATACCCTCCTTCTCCAATTGTTTAATTAATTGAACTTCATTATATAGCGAAGGGATATTATCAATAAATCCATTTGATTTATATTCATATGAATAACATACTGGGTTATTATCAAGCATCTTTTTAAACTCTTCATAATCCTCAGTTTTCTCCCCATATACAATCTTGAATCCCTCAAATGTCATAAATGACCTGGTGCTCTTAAATAAATACTCCTTATTTTCGCTAAGCGAAGAAGTCATAAGCATTACTATATCTGTATATGTCGCATCGCTCATAAGAGATGCAAGCGTCCTCTTCCTTATCATATCATATAGCTTATCGTGATGAGCTGATAGCGTGCCCGTACCCGAGCCCGCGCCATTACAAGATATGATGTTTGGATTTGTTATTCTAATGGCCTCGTGAGCTTCTTGGGCATTATTGATTTTTGATTTGAAACTCCTATATTTTGCATACTTGCCCTCACCGGCTCCGGCTCCAGCGCAAGCGCAAGCGTCATAAGTATTTTTAATGTAGTTTATAATAATATTCTTGGCATCATTAGAGATGATTACGGAATCTGTGCGGATATAAGAGATTAGGCCATTTTCATATAAATCCTGAGCGTATTTCATCGTAATTTTGGCATTCCATTTGTATTTATTATAACAATCTTGCTGCATTGATGTAGTAGTGTAAGGAGGCGGTGGAGATACTGTATGATTTTTAATATCGTATTTAATAGAATATTTTACATTAGTTTTTAGCTTTTCCATAATACTCTTCGCTATCTCGGCGGTATCTATGTTATCGTGGTTTATTAGAGAGCCTATAAGAGAACTCTTTTTGTCCTTTTTGTCAAATATAAACTTACACTCAATATTCCAGCGCTGTAAGATTTCGCTATTTAATATTTTATTGCGTTGATTTATGCACATAATTAATGCGGCATTTTGTACTCTCCCAGAGCTCAAATAATTTTTATTGAACTTAGACCATAATATAGGAGATACTTTGTATCCTATCATTCTATCAACAATTCTTCGCGTTTCTTGGGCATTGACAATATTCAAATCAATCTCTCGGGGATTGCTGATAGCCATCTTTACGGCCGTTTCAGTAATCTCATTAAAAGAAATGCGATAACACTTCTTATTTTTAATTAAATCAGCAATAGAATCTTTGATATTATAGGCAATCGTTTCTCCTTCTAAATCAGGGTCAGTTGCAATATAAATTATATCCGATTTTACCACACACTCGCGGATATTGCTTATAACCTTAGGATTCGTCTTAATATAATCTAAAACCCAAGTAGTCGTGTCAAAACCCAACTTATCTTTAGGCAAATTGTAAATATGACCTGAAGAATAGGTAACGATTACATTCTTATCGTTGAGATATTTTTTAATAGTATTAGTTTTCGTAAAGCTCTCTACAATAACCAACCTTTTCATAACAACACCCTCTATAATTATTCTGTGTATCTGTGTATATCATTTTTTTTATATTATATATTTAATAATGGACGCTAAGATAAATACTTATAGATTGAAAAACGGTATTAAGGTTTTGATAGTACCGCTGAAAACCAAACTTACCTTCCTATCAGTATCTATGTTGCTGGGTTCTCGGCACGAAAAGGATGGTGAGGGAAATCTGACGCATTATTACGAGCATCTTCTGGGAAGAATAACATCGCAGAAATACAAGGATTATAAATATATAGCAAATGAAATAACAAAGCGCGGAGGAGATACTAATGCTTATGTATCAGAATATGAATTAATAGTATTTTTACAAGGGTACTTCAAGGATTTTGGTTTTTACGCTGATATTTTATCAAATAGCTTAAAAGATTTTTATATAGACCCTAAGTTGGCAGAAAATGAGAAGGGTGCCGTAATACAAGAGCTGAAGAATATCATATCAAATGAAAGATACGATTTTGATTATAATATATTCAAATATCTATTCCCGAAATACGCTCATTTACAAGATTTTAAAAAGGATATTAAATATGTTAAAAAATATAATGTTCGGCTTGTAAAGAACTTCATAAAGAAGAAGATATTGACTGAAAATATCGTACTAAATATAACCTGTCCGCGCAACAAAATCAAGGAGACAAAATATTATATAAAGAAGTATTTTGGAATTATAAAAAAAACGAGCAAGGGAGATATAAAATACCCAGTGCTTCAAAATAAGACTGGCAAAACGAAGGTAGTTCACATTAAAAATAAGGTTGTTAATGATAATACAATAATAAATATTTACGCATTTGCCGAAATGGAGTATTGGTCAAAGGAACATATAGCACATATGATATTGCACAACATACTATTTAACTTTGAGAACGGCGCGTTTTATAATGAACTTCGTGAAAAAATGGGGATAATATACGGAATCCATCTGTATAATAATATAAGTATTAAAAATCCCAAACAATCGCATTATTATATAGGTACAAGATGCGATATTAAAAATGTGCCAACGGTTATCGCTAAAATAATAGATATCCTGAAAACTTATAAGATTAACGCCAATGATATTAAATATTCTAAGAATATATTATTATCAAGATATGAATATTCTAAGTTTTATAACATAGACTCGTATAACGGATTTTATAAGAACTTCCTATTATATAATAAAAAATTAAGAACAAATAAGGAGATATATAATGCTATCAAAAATACAACAAATAAGGAAGTATTGGATTATTACGAGAAATTCAAGGAAAATATTATTAAAAGAAGCACTATATTTTACTATTCCTATAAAAACATTACAAATAAAATAAATAATAAAATAAATAATAAAATAGCAATAATATAGAAAATGAATACAATCTATTTTTACATATATTTAGTTACTATAATAACAATAACTGTGGGGTTTAGTGTAGCCAGATGCGTATTTGAAATACACACACTTGATATGTTTTTTTATCCCAATCACGATAACAATATCATAGAAAACCGCGTATATCTAATATCTCATATTATTGTTAATTTTGCTCTTGGGTTTTTATTCGGTTTTGAGGTAATCATAGGAATGATTTTAAAAATTATGTTATTTGAAGTATATCTTTATACTACCGAAAGATGCGACATATTCAATACATCAAAGATATCTCATTTAATAATAATAATTATGATATCATTAGTAAGCTATGTAATGGGCTGCTTCGCCAATATATTATTTGCAAATAATAAGAAAAATATATAATATATATCATATAAATCACTTTATCTCAAATACGCACAGACGCACACTTACTTGAAGCTATATCTGTTATAGCTTTAAGCAGTATGTTTTTGATAGAAAGGACTATCTTTTCCCAGATATTTATCAATGACTGAGACAATATTATCAGCGTTAAAGTTAATATTGTTTCTCATAGGACAACGAAGAAATGTTTGGCAATCTTCAAGTTCTAGATTATCATTGTTATAAGAGTTATTTTCATAGTCCTTTTTTTTATCTTGGATTTGCGAGAACATATATTTGAAGAAGCAATATGTGTGCATTGGCGTTCCTTGAATCATATTGTTATTTGAATCAAATAATGGAAATGCAACAGATCGCTCCTTGTTTTTAATACCATCATAACAAATACAACAAATCTTTGCTCCTGTCCCGCAAGCTCCATCACCAATTTGTTTTTTAGGATTCACGATAATAATTGGCATATTTTCAATAGTCCAAGGATATTTTTTATTACACATCTTTTCAATCCTCCTACAAGCTTGGTCGTTATCTCTTATAGAAGCATAAATATTTTTCTTGGCAATATCTTTGAACCTCAAACAATAATCGGTTTTGAATAAAATGATGTCTTTGATGATTTTGCTCTCAATCTCTTTTTTCTCAACCAATTTCAATTTGTCAATTTCAGTTCCCGTAAAATTTGACAATGCAATATCATTATGGTCTGTCATAATAAATCCATTGCATAGGAAATCAAGCTTATTAAAAGGTGGTTTAATATGTTTTTTGTCCATAGCAATAATATCAAACATAATATTAAATGTAGTTCCATCGCTGAAATACGGAACCATTCCAACAGTTATCGTATATATGAATGTATGTAAGTTACCAATAGGCGCGTCAATATAACCCTTAATATCTTGGATATTTTTAAAAACGACTCTGTGTGCCTGTTTAATATTTGCAGCCCCAAATTCTTTATTAAACAACAAAGTAATCTCATTCATCATATCACTTATATGTTGTTCATTGTAAATACACACATCAATATCATTAGGAATTAGAGTTCTTGGAGCTGTATTTGGGTCAAACTGTTCATTCCAAAAATGTTTATTGGAATAGTTATATTTTTCCCAGAAAAGCTGTGAGTAATGTTGGGAAATGATGGAATCTCTAACAAATCCGCCGAAAATAATACCATTCCACTTGAAAATGATGTTTTTGATACCCCAACTGACATTATGCTTGATATTATTGATATTGTACGAGACTTTGACAGTGCCAGACATTCCTTTTAACAGTATCAACGCCTTTCCTTGCTTATATCTATGATTACTTGAGATATACTGTTTTGTTTTTCTTAGCGGATAAATCACAGAAGCTTTACTAAGACGGAATTAACCGCCTTTGTGTATAATATATTGTAATAATTGAACCTATCAATTTTTATATTTTTTGCTATGAAAATGATAAAATAAAATAATACATATCTAATACATATCTAATACATATCTAATACATATCTAATATTTTTGTAATATATAGAATAAAAATAAAATACGATTATTTTAATTAACCGATGTCATTTTCCAATTTTGCACGAGAATAAGCATACATTACATTTTCGGCAGTATCTATGGGGAGGATAACATCTTTCTTTGCATAAAACTCGGGTCCTTGGCGCGATTCTCTGTTGATTAATGAGCGCAATGTATTAAAATCGCTGAGTTCATATTGTAATTGAAAGGGAGCATTATTACCTTGCACTAATTCTATGTAAATAGATGGTAATATTTTATTTTTTCCGTTGCGAGAATAGAAACTATTAGGATAGCTAAAAACCGTATTTATAGCACCTGTTCCTGAAACTGAAAACATATTTTTAGTATTTTCAAAAGCTATTTGTTCGTTTGGGAAGGGTAATCCGGAACCCGAATAATTAATCATTCTATCAATAGGATTTGAGGCTAATACTAACATTTTACTATATTGCGAAGGATTTTTAATATAACCTTCAAGAAACATTTTAGAATTGTTTTGAATACTTACATTTAAATATATATATTCATCGTTAAAAATCATTATCTCTATTCTATATATATAGATTTATTTATTTACATTTGCACTCTTGTACTAGTTCCCAAACCGTGCTTATTTACTTCAATTTTTTCGCAACTTGAAGGTGTGCATTTTACTATATAGCGCTCGGGGTACATAGTCCCCGAGACATCAATTGGGCGATTACAAGGAGCACAAGGGGCTAAGTTATTTGTAGCATTCATTTTATTCATCTCTATTATTTTCTCGGCATTACTCTGCAAAAAAACACGGCTCTCATAACTGCTTTTAATCATATTGTTATTTGATAAATCAGTCATTAATTCGGCATTTACAGCACAGCGAGGTCTATAATCAGTGAATATCCGCCCGTCTGACATTTTAATAGGGCATTTAGTACGATATTCATCTAAATTTGTATTATTCATTTTATTCATTTATTATCTATACAATTACAATATTTTTTATTTTAGGCCTTTTTATTATACTCCAATATTCTTCCTATAAGTATTGCTTTCGTACCCTCGCTATTTAAAGATTTTTCCACACATTCATCGCGAAGCTTTTCAATACTCATTTTCTTATATTTCTTAGTAATAGATTTATCCTGATCTGTCCCAAAAGTAATATCAGAACTAACCGACATAGCATCATTATCTATATTATCAGCGGTATCGCTGCTACCAACACCGCCATTGCCAGAGGCGCTACCCGTAGCATATAAAATATCCCTAATATCATTTTCGCTATTAGCTGTCATATCTATTATAACTGCCGAAGGAATATCAGAAGCATTATCGGCTTCGTCATAGCCATATTTTACATTTTTATTTATAACTATATTATCGCCTTCTTTACATTCTGTTGTTTCAATTTTATTATTAGATTCAAGAACCGCAGAAGCGTCATCTGCGACCTCTTCCTGAATAATAACTATTTCAGGCTTGGAAGCGACAGAAGAGACAGCTGCTACAGCGTCAATCATATACGATGAGATATCTATGTCTTCGGAGTCCTTTAAGTCATTAGAGCTTGTTTTTTGTGATTTTAGAATTGCTTCTGGTGGACAATAACTAACATTATTACAATAGTTCTTTTTGCTACTACCGCCACTGCAGCCGTTTGTGCTATCTTTAAATATTTCGTTCATAACTATATCGGCTCTTTCCATATTCTTTGATATTAAAGAATCCCTACAGGTCTTTTTAATCATATCAACGCGTTTTTCTAATATGAAATAATTGCCTTCAATTATAGTGATTTTTCTCCATAAGAACATTATTAAAAACAGAAAGAAACCCATTATAATTAAGTTTATATATGTTTGATCAAATAAAAAGCCGTACATTATTTATTAATATCATTACATATTTTGTTTTTCATTTTAATCGCATTATCTATAATATCTTTCGGGAAATCCTTTATATCCAATAATTCTATTGCAATGCATAGATATGAATGACCTCTATTTATTTTATAAGGAAAGTAATATTTATTATTCATAGGTATCGCATCAACCGAGAGATTTATAAATTTTTCCGGATATATTTCTTCAAGCTTTATTAATCTGTGGAAATGCGTAGTAATAATCAAAGTAATGCCTTGTAATTTGCTCAAATACTCTATTACCGCATATGCCGTTGCCATCCCCTCAATAGGTGGCGTAGAATGCATAGGTTCGTCCATCAAGAATAGAGCCGACTTATTATTTGCATTTATTTCCTTTGCTTTATTAATCATATTAAGACAATACTCAGCTTCTGCTTCAAAATACGAGCGATTACCGAGAACATCTGATACACGCATAAATGAATTGACGGTATCATACAAAATCATTTGCGATTTAATGCTATAAGCGATTCCCAGGGTTTGCCCTAAGATTACATTTGATAAGATAGTTTTGACATATGTCGTCTTTCCGCCAGCATTAGGACCCGTTACAATAATATTTCTCCCCAAACTTACCGGATTTGAGATTTGCGTGTCAGATAATATAGGATTTTTGGCATCCCAAAACTTCGTCTCAGCATTATTATAAGAGACTACAGACCAATCTTTTTCTAAAAACAAATTATTAATAGAATAGATAACATCAACGGCATAAATAGTTTTTAAAAGCGATGACAGTTTCTCTTTTAATATGTCGTCCTTCCATATCCTATAAATGCAAGACATGCTGTTATTTATCAATATACCTTCGTAGGTAGCCCTGATATTAAAATATGGTTCTATGATATTTTTTGGCACATTATTCATAATATTCAGCGAATGATTGACGAATTTTACCAAGCCCTCCATTTTATTTTGAAGTTTATCCTTAGTACTGTATAAAAAGTATGCCACTTCATATGTCTGATACATATTATACAAGTATATTCCTATGTAGAAAAATATAGATATGAACTTAATTAAATCTGTGCGAAAATTGCCAGTAGAAACGCACAACATTTTAATAATCTGTACGATTATCTCAAGATAAGAGCTGAAGCTGATATTCATTTTGAGATATCTGTTTAAATATATGTAAGGCGCTACAAAGGTACTTATAGGATATAATATTGATGTAATAGGTATAAAAAATATCTTGTATATATGATAAATATCAAGTAGCGTTTCTATGTAATTTATATAACTCAATATAAATGACGAAGGGAATAATATTTCAATTGAATTGTTCTCATTAATTTCCTCGGCAATCTTGTAAATCCATAAAATATCGTCCTCATACTCCTTCAATATTTCAATATCTATGTCGTAATTTATAAGTGCCTTCTGTCGTTTTTCTAGCAGTTCTCTGTCATTTATAGGGTGTCTCACTAATCTCTCTATCAATATTTTGCTACCTTCCAACGTGGGCAAATCGCGAGCCCATTTATCTATATTAGTATCCTTGTATACATCATCAGATATCTCTATTTTATCACCTTTAACTATATTATCTGTGATAATTCTGTTTAATATAGAGTTTTGCTTTTCTTTATCAAATGAAAACAGCTCTTTAAACTCCTCAATTAATTCTTCATCCATTATTTTATTATATTATTAAAAAATGATATAAAATCTCGCGCAGATATATGTTTAACTATGAATACAACTAATAATATTTGTGGCGATGATAATATTACTATCTTTAACAAAGGGCGTATCTATATTATCAATAAAGAACCTTACGAAACCGTAGGCGATGTTTATAAAAGAGGCTGGTATATCATCAAAAATATTAACACCGATAAATCTGTCAATTATACTAAATTATATTCGCTATCCATTATTAACAATAACAAAAATAAAGGAATGACATACGAAACTATTCATTAAAAATATCATCATTATTCAAAAAACTCGGCACTCCCGCCACCAACAATTCTTGTTCTTCTACCCTTCTTAGTAGGCACATTAGCCTTAGCTTTAGCTTTATCCTTAGGTTTATCCTTAGCTTTATCCTTAGGTTTAGCCTTAGGTTTATCCTTAGCTTTAGGACAATCCTTTGCAGAAGCATTGCATTTTGATAGTTTTAACGAAAGCTTTAATATAGATGCTATAAGCGATTTAATATTATTATCTTCCTTCATAATATCTGTATAAACTCTTATAATAATAGGATATTTTTTATATTAAATATTTGAATACTATACATACAGCAATTATAGTAGTTATAAAGTTCAATAGAAGTATTAATATTACAAAAGGTATTAGATAATACAAGATATATAATAGGATTGGCTTTACAATCTCGTATCTTATATTTGATTTCAATATCTCGTCTTTAATAAAATCAATTATAATATTTACAATATTATTTTTATAATCTTCATCATTATCATTATCTGGGTCTTTGTTAGTATCTTTGTTATTATCACTATCACTATCTATATCGGTCATTTTACAAACCTTTCTTATTTTTGACAAAAGAAATAAAGATAATATTTCTAAACTTGTATATAAATATTATCATATTATAGAAATGAAATATATTGAAGCTTTGAGAAAATATAATGAAGGGAAAAATAAATGGTGTATGCCAAGAAAAGGCTCGTCTGATTATATGATAATTAAAAAAATGGTTGATAAGAATTATCAAGGAAAAAAAGTTGTTGCTAAATCGTCAACCAAACAGTCTACTAAATCATTAAAACATAGCGATATCTATAAGTCCTTGTCAAAAGAGAACAGAAATATAATAGACAAGGCATCAAAAAAGCCAAAAATCAAGAAATCTCCGAATCTCTTTATGTCCGACAAAAGAATTCAAAAAATACAAAAGTTTTTCAAGAAATATGCTGTAAAAGATAAATATGTTCTCAAAAATCGTATAAAATATTATGAATATCTTTTAAATTATATTAAAAATATTAAAACCGAAGAATGTGTTAAGAAATATATAGAAGATAATAATACTAAATATAGCATAGCTGATAAATTATTTTTGATTAAAAAGATAGGCACCGATAGTGTAAATGCCTCAATATATCTCACCGTAGTGAAGAATGTATTCGGCGGCAATTTATTGGCTGCTAAAATAACACCGATTAGCAATGATAACTTTAAAGAAATCAATATTATGGACTATTTAACTAAAAAGATTATTACAAAGGAAAAATCCAAGCATTTCCTTATGATGTACAAGTATTTTGTATGTTATGAAAATACGACAAGCAATTATGTATCAGATAGCAAGCGTCTCATAGCTATTAATGAATTGGCACACGGAGATTTGAAAACTCTTATTGAAGATAGAAAAGTAGTTGGAAATAGCGAGCTGATGTATAACCTTTTAGTTCAAACATTTTTATCAATAGCATCGTTTCACAAACTGGCTAAAAATTACCATAATGACGCTCATTACGGGAACTTCTTATATCATAAAAATAAAGAAGTCGGATATTATCACTATGTATCCAATAAGAAAGATTATTACTTAAAAGCATGTGAGTATAATATAATGATATATGATTTCGGATATTCCGAGGATATTAAAGAGAAAAATGCTAAACATAACTTGGTAGATTACCTGAGAATAATCAATGCGTTTATGAATAAATATTACGGTTGGGGAGAATATGTTGATTTGCCTGAACAAAGTTTCAATAATGAAATGATATCCGTCCAAGACCATCTTATGTCTTATATAAAAAATCTAAGAAGTTCTTATGATTTAGATATGGTAGAGTTTATATATAATATGATACAGAGTGGGCCTAAAAATATGCACAATAATATTTTTACGAATATTAAACCGAGTAAGATAATCAATAAAACCCCTTTTGTAATTTAATTAGGACAGCTAAATAACCTATATTTATATTGTTATATAATTATAAAATAAAAGAATAAACCTGATAAAATAATTAATAAACTACCGTTCATTATCTGATAAAAATTTCACAGAGAACTTCATTATTTTTACCGCATATATTTAAAAACAATAATAATAATTTAATATATTATAAAATGTTTCTGGAACCTATCAAAAAGGATAATAAACTAATATTGATATACAAAAATCCGCCTGTTAAAAACATAGTAGATGTAAGGATTAAATCTATTAATAAGCTGGCAAATAATACCGGATATGTATTTAACATATATATAGCGCCTTCCAATAATTCGGAGATAATAAAGGAGCTTATTGCGTTTGATAAGGAAATAATGAGCTCAATTGAGGATAATTCGTTAAAATGGTTTGATAGAAAGTTTGATATGAGCGAGATAACCGAACTGTATAACAAATCATTTTGTAATCAAACGAAAACAATTGGTGTCATACTGTCATCTAAACAGGTTAAGAATATGCTTTATAATAATAAGGTCGTTCAAGATATTGATGATATCGTTAATATTCTAAGAGAAGATAATACAGCTAAGAAATCCTTTATTAATATTACGATGGAATATTACGGTCTATATATATATAGCGAGACTACTTCTAACAAATGGATAATAAGGAAAATAGATATTTCAAATATAGATGAGGACGATAATACCGTGAGTACGGACGAATTGATAGATAATTTTCAGAACAGAATCTATAATATTAAGAAAAAATGTAATGACAAAATCGGAGAGCTTAGCAAAAACATAGATAATATCAGGGACAATATGAGAACGATTGACGAATTATTGGCGGATTTGAAGAAAAGTTCGGAATCAACTAATGTTAATATAAATTATTTTCTAAATAAATTGAATACATTAATATTAAACCAAGAAGAAAATCTAAAATAATAATATATTTAAAAATATTTTTAAATATAATCTAATGTAAATAATAGATATATAAGTAGAATAAATATGGGTACTAATAAAAACGTTGTTGTATCTTTTTCAATAGCAATATTATTGCTTCTATCCTTACTATTATTATTAACATACAATTCAAAATGCAATCAATCGCATAATACCGCAGGACCCGCTATGCAAAACTCCTATAATGTAGGAAACTACTCCAAAGGTCCAGAACCCTTCTATTTTGAGAAATTCACTCAGAATGAACCCTTTGCACAAGAAGAACAATTTTATAATAGAAAACCGCCAACAAAAGACCAAGAAAACGAATATGATGCTGCGGATTATTTTAAACAAAGAGAACTTAAAGCAAAATGGTACAGTTCAGGTATGGATACAACACCATTAGCGAAATACACAAAAAAACCCTCGAGGCCGTCCTCGATGCCGCTCGCCAATTTTACTGACTATAATGAGGGAATGAATGTAGAAAGCTTTGGCAACTATAACGAGGGAATGACTGTAGAACAAATGGCTGACCTTGCTTCAGTTCAAACTTCCAACGAAGTTTCCCCTCAATGGTCTGCGAGAGCCAACCAGCAAACCCAAAACTCCCCTATGATGTCCTCGCAAGGCCAAGGCCCCGCTGGTTCTTTTAATGGCGATTCAAGCTTTCAACCCGTATCTAATATGGGCGGTATGGGCGGTGGCGCTGGCGCTGGCGGTTCTAACCAACAAGGAATGCAATCTTGCTTCCCTCGCGATAGATTAACGGCCGATGATTTATTGCCTAAAGATGCCGCTGATAGCAAATGGGCTCAAATAAATCCTTCAGGGGGCGGCAATATTAGCGATCAGAACTATTTAACCGCTGGATATCACGTAGGCGTTAATACAGTCGGACAATCGCTAAGAAATGCCAACTTACAATTACGCTCAGAAATACCCAATCCTCAAGATGCCGTCGGCCCCTGGATGATTAGCACAATTGAACCGGATTTGCGCCAAAATACCCTTGAAATCGGTAGCTCAATCTCCTACTAAATTATTTTTACCTTCTTATAATTATAAAAATGTACATAAGGAAAATCACATAAGAAATATACTATATAAAGATTTAAATGTGCGATTTAGGACAAAATCTACTTTTAAAATCTCTTACAGATTTTTACAATAAAAATGTTGAATACAAGATAATATTGAAGAATATCATTATAGGGAAACATAAGCTGTCTCTGCGAATAATTGAATGGTTAGTAACGCATTACGCGAAAAGCAATAATATATATTATTGGATTGATGACAATAAAAATATATATACCGATTTCCCGCCGGAAAATATAAAAGGAAATATTAGAAAAATCAACTTATATCACGATTATCGCGCGCAATTAAAATCGTATTCCAAGTTTAACTTTGATTCTTTCAGGAGACACCATCGCATTACCTTCTTTATTAGCGAAGATAAAAGCGAATATATAGAAACGACTGTCGGGCAGCTCAACTTTTTCCGCTGGATTTTCAATAATAATATTATAAATTACGCTATTAATAACTATGATGTCATATATAAAAAAATGATTGATAATAACATTTGCAAGTGTAAGGCGGTCGCTTATACCGACCACGACATAATCAGAACCAAGTGTCTATTGAGATTTGATTAAATCGCGCAATTCCACATTCTCTTTTTTCAGCTCATTTATATTTTTATTTAATTCTTTTATTGATTCTATCAATAGCGGTATCATTTTTTCGTAATTAACTGTCAGATAATTGCTGCCCGTTTTTGAGATTACATTATTTTCCGCATCATACGAGATATCCGCTGGGGCTATATCTATTAATTCGGGCAGTATTTTTTGGACATCTTGCGCGCTAACACCCAGCTCTCTTTTCATTTTATTTCCTTTGATTCCCAAATCATTCGCAGTTTTATTAGGTCTATAATAGAATCCTTGTAATTTACCGACAATATCAAGCGGATTCTCTATATTACCCTCTCTATCCTTTAATCTTTCGTCGGAATAATCGCCAAACGAAGTAATAGTATCAGATGTTCTAATATTTCCACTGACATACATATTTCCCACGATATCAAGCGAATATAAAGGATTCGTATTACCTATCCCGACATTACCTAGATGATAAACTGATGTATTTGCGGCATTATAAGTCCATTGTGCGCCTTCAACTGATTTAATAAGATTTCGCATATTATAGCGTAATGATATATTTTGAGATAATATAGAAGCGGAATTGCTTGGTGGCAAAAATTGATCTGTTTGACCCGATGTGGCAACTATTTGTGCTGTCGTTGCTGTAAATCTAACTTCATAATTTCCTTTTAATATTAACTTTGAAATCGTATTATTAGTATTTTTATCAATAAAATCAGTAATAGTGGGAACAGAAAAATTCAATGTATAACTATTTGTAGTATTTATCAATGTAACTATTATCCACGTAGCCAAACTTCCAGTGATTTTAAAAACTTGCCCCGGTGTATAAGATTGACTATATTGAGTAGGTGAATAATAAGATAAAGTAGTCACAAATACATCATTTATATATATATGTGACCCTCCCCATTGAGCATCAACTCTAAAATGTGTATATCCTGTTGGTAATATTAATTCCCAAGGGGGGCCATATTCTAAAGCGTTAACATTTACATTATATACTAACGGCTGAGCATAATCAAATGGCGGAATATAAGCGAAGCTCAATGTCTTATGAGTTACAGGGTTGCCTTCCGAAGTAGGGCCAGCAAGAGACTTGAACCTTATTATTACTATACCTGAGCCACCATTTCCTCCATTTTCACCACCTGTTCCGCCTCCACCTCCACCACCAGAACCGGATCCAGTTAATCCACTTGTACCTACTGTTGCTCCATCTCCACCATTTCCTCCTATACTTGAACCTCCTGTGCCACTCCAATCTGTTCCTTGATTTCTGCCACCGCCACCACCTGCAGCATAAAATATTGTTGCTCCTGTAATACTATTTGATTTTCCAGTACCGCCATTGCCATTTGTAAAACCTGTACTGTCTGCTCCTCCACCACCGGAACCATAATTTTTACCTGCGGTATTAATAGGGGTTCCACCATTATTTCCATCAGTATTCGTATCATTATCAAGACCAGCAGCACCATTCCAAACCGCGCCACCACCACTACCACCACTATTTCCCGTAGGGGCATTATCACTTGCTCCGCCACCACCTCCTTTTGCCGTGATTCCATAAAAGGTTGTATCACCGCCATTGCCCCCGGTCGTATTATTATCGGGACCGGCAATACCGCCTTTTCCAACATTTATAGTATAATTTCCTGCCGGAATTGTAATATTAGTTTGATAATAATATCCACCGGCACCACCACCGCCACCTCCAAAATAACCTCCGCCACCGCCACCTCCAATAATTAATATATCACATATAGTATTTTGTCCTACAGCAACTGTATGCGTTGTCTGTTCTTCAGCTCCTCCACTGTGAGTAAATGATTTTACATTTTCTGCAAATGCAATAGTTGTTGAAACCGTAGGTTCGGCAGTTAAAGTATTTGCACTGGGGCTAAGGAGATATAATTCACTTCTAACAGTTTCAACGGCATAATTAATATTATTAATATTCTTATTTAAATTACCATTAAACTTAATACTACCTTCAACATCTAACTTATAAGCCGATTCAGGTACTTTATTAATACCAACACAACCAGTATTAGGTTGTAGTATTATATGATCGTCGGCATTATTATTAATACCAATTTCTAAAGAACACGCTTCACCGCTTCTGGGATAATATTTTATCCAAGCGACATCTTCAGAATTACCTCCTGGATTTTCAGGGAATATAATACCGTTATTTCCGCTACCAGCAGATGGTCTAATATAGCTCGTACTCGTTAAAGCACCTGTATTTAAACTCGTGCTTGTCAAAGCTCCTGTATTTAAACTCGTGCTTGTCAAAGCTCCTGTATTTAAACTCGTACTATTTATTGCACCCCCGACATCCAATTTATATGCTGAGCTGACAGCAACTTCCTTACCAATTGCTATATTTGAATAACTTGATATACCATTTATATTTGATGACCAATTTGAAAACTTTATTTTATCTTTTCCTTTATATAAATCCCCTGTCAGTCGGATATCTCCTGAAACATCTAATAAATATTCTGGATTTGTTGTTCCTATTCCCACACTTCCTAAATTATATACATTAACATTTGATGAATTATAAGTCCATTGAGCCCCTTCAATAGTTTTTATAGGATTTCTTAAATTATAGATAAATGTAATATTAGAGGTTAGATTTGAAGTAGCATTAATAGGAAGATATTGATTAGATTTAGGTATTATTAAAGAGTTCGTGCTGGATAAATTAATACCATATTCTCCTTGTAATATTAAATTACTATTATTATTAATATGCGAAACCGTAGGTACTGGAAATGTTATATTATATGAATTAAGAGAAACAATAGCACTTGGTGTAAATGTTAATGCTTTGGTAGTAGTTGTTGTTATCGCAGAAATTGAAACAGATTCTACTCCATAAATTAAAAATTCATCAAAACTCAAAACTGTTTCATTACCTAAAAGAGCACTAACAACTAAACCAAAATGATTGTAATATTTATTAGTATTTAAAGGATACTGAAACATATCTGTGTGCGAATATATTAAGCTATTATATGTTGTATTTTGTTTATCAACTAAAAGAACCCAATTTGTACCATTTGTAGAACCATATAATTGAAAATTTTTAGGAGCTTTATTCAAATCTGAACTAATTTGTTTAATTTGAAACCTTTTAAGTTTAATAGAAACAGGCAATTTAATAACAACCCAATCTCCATTATATCCGCTAATAAGATTAGAAGTACTATAAGTTGCGCTATCAAATAAACCTGATGCTAAATAATTACCTGTTCTCCAAGTACCTTGTTTATTTACAGTTACAATAGAGTTTTCATTAAAACATCTAAAAGGTTCAAAATTATTTGTTGAAGAACTATATGATACAGTATATAAACCACTACCATAAAAACTAACAATACCAAAATATACCAAAGATGTTGGTAAGTTTTGTTGTGTTGTATTGTTAATTGCTAATTGACCGTTTGTATTTAGACCACACGTCCAAGCTTTACTTGTATTTGATAAAAATATGCTATGAGAATATCCGCCTGAAATAGATGTAATTGTATTTAAATTGAATGAAACATCAGATATTATAGTAGGTACAAGCCTATTTGTTGTCATATCTGCACCGAGACCCAATCTTCCATTCGCAGGATTACCACAAGCCCATACCTTTCCTGTACTAGTTAAAAATAGTGTATGAGTTTGTCCGCACGCTATTGCTACTATTGTATTTAATATAAATGTAGCGTTTGTTATTTCAGTTGGTACATTTTGCTGCGTTGTACTATTTATACCCAATTGTCCGTTTGTATTAACGCCACACGACCATACTTTTCCTACACTTGTTAAAAATACACTGTGAGAATCTCCGCAAGCAATTGCTGTAATTGTATTTGCATAAAAACCGGCATTTGTTATTTCTAAAGGTACAGTTCGGTTAGTAGTTATATCTGTTCCGAGACCTAATCTTCCATTTGCTGGATTACCGCAAGACCATACTTTTCCTCCGCTTGTTAAAAATAGTGTATGAGATTGGCCACAAGCAATTGATGTAATAGTATTAGCATAAAAACCGGCATTTGTTATTTCAATTGGAACATTTTGTTGTGTTGTGTTATTTATACCTAATTGACCGTTCGTATTAAGACCACAAGACCATACTTTTCCTCCACTTGTCAAAAATACAGTATGAGAATCTTTAGTAGCAATTGCTGTAATAGTATTAGCATAAAAGGCTACATTTGTTATTTCTAAAGGTACAGTTCTGTTAGTAGTTATATCTGTTCCGAGACCCAATCTTCCATTTGCTGGATTACCACAAGACCAAACTTTTCCTTCATTAGTTAAAAATACAGTATGATTATTTCCACAAGCAATTGATGTAATTGTTTTAGCATAAAAGCTCGCATTTGTTATTTCTATTGGTAGATTTTGTTGTGTCGTATTACCAATCCCTAATTGACCGTTTGTATTAAGACCACTCGTCCATACCTTTCCTATGTTAGTTAAGAAAGCTGTGTGCGAACCACCTCCTGATGCTAAAATTGCTGGCCCAGAATAATTTATACTTTGTTGCTGAACTTCTACAATTAAATTATTTGATGTGAAATATCTAAATGGTGGGTACATTTTTTCTTCAGTTTCAACAAAAGGTTCGGCTGTTAAATTGCTCGTTGTGCTTGTGCTGGGGTCGCGAACATATAAATCGCTTTTGACAGTTTGTATTAAATAATTATAGTTATTAACAGCCTTATATAAATCTCCGGAAAGATTGACATTACCAGCGACATCCAATTTATAAGCTGAGCTGACGGCAACATCCTTGCCTATGGCGACATTTGAAAATGATGTGATACCATTGATATTTGAAGTCCAATTGGAAGCCTTGAATATAGACCCACCCTTATATAAATCTCCTGAAAGATTGATATTACCTGCGACATCCAATTTATATGCTGAGCTGACGGCAACATCCTTGCCAATGGCGACATTTGAAAATGATGTGATACCATTGACATTTGAAGTCCAATTGGAAGCCTTGAATATAGACCCGCCTTTATATAAATCTCCTGAAATATTTACATTACCTGCGACATCCAACTTATATGCGGAGCTGACCTCTACATCCTTGCCTATGGCGACATTTGAATATGATGTGATACCGTTGACATTTGAAGTCCAGTTAGATGCTTTAAACTTCTCGGTGCCTTTAAATAAATCCCCGCCAAAATTAATATTCCCCTTGACATCTATGCTACCGTCAGTATTTACTGAAAATATTTCTACATCAGGTTCGCTATCCTTCAAAGCACTTATTATTTTTTTAGATTCACCCATTTGTCTTACAGTTAATGCTGTACTCATTTGATTAATGTTAGTTATATCCAATCTTTCTGTAGTATATACATCAGTATTCAAAGTAGTCGTTGAACCATGAACAGTTAAATTGGAATTGATAATTAAATCACCATTATATATATCATCAATTATAAACTTCTTTTGCGTCCCTTGTGTTATAGTATCTGTATTGATATTTGTTATGCGCTGAGATAGATTAGTATTTACATCGGATATGTAATTGGATTGTCTGCTGTCGTTGGTATCTATGCGCTGAGATAGATTAGTATTTACATCGGATATGTAATTGGATTGTCTGTTATCATTAGTGTCTATACGCTGTTTTATATTATAGTTAATATCTTTGAGATTATTTAATTCGCCAGCAGTTATATCATTTATCTTTCCTGTAAATTGGATATCTCCTTCTACATCTAACGGGACTGTGGGAAGATTGGTCCCTTTTCTAATACCGATAAATCCATTACTAATCATTTTAAATAATTCAGTAGTTCCCTTTTTAATATTTATTATTTCTGTATCAGGTGTATTATTTTGCGAAGCTGTAATATTTAGCAGAGATTGATTATCAGTAGCCGAATTGATATTCAATTGGCCGCTATAAGTGTTATTTGTTATGTATTTATTTTGCGTTCCTTGTGTGATATTATCTGTGGTCAGCGAAGATATGCGCGAAGATATCAGATTGCTCGTAGTTGTTATAGAGGTCGCCAAATAATTAGACATCCCGACATTTAAATTAGAGGCATATTTGCTAGTATTCGTATTGGATACTAATACATAATTGCTGACATTTTTATCAAGTGCGTTGTAATCTGTGCTCAATATGTTGGATACATTTAATATGTAATTGCTAACATTATTATCCAGCCTCTTGTAATCAATCGTAAGCATATTAGAGACACTTAGGATATAATTACTGACATTCGTTTCTTTGCTGCTATTTTGTAATATATTAGAAACATTCAGGATAAAGTTGCTGACATTTCTGTCTAACAATTTATATTCGGTTTGTAATATATTGGATATGTTAAGAGTAAAATTTGATTGTTGTGCATTATTATTATCAATCCTCTGCTTGATATTATAGTTAATTCCTGATAACTTGTCAAGCTCGGCAGCAGATATATTATTTATTTTTCCTGTATATTTAATGTTGCCTATGACATCTAATTTTTCTACTGGAGTATTATTGGCAATCCCGACATTTCCATTAGAGCTGATTATAAATACGGCATCATTCAATTCCATATCATTCTTAGAATAGCATTCAAAGATATTTGAATAATTCGTATTATGTTTTATTTTAATACTGGGTTTGTTAGAAGATACATCAATATTATGGATATCTATGAAACCCGTATTATAATTTGAGAGATGTCTGTGTATTTGAGTGATAAGTGGATTAAAAGTAGTTATATCACCTTCCAATATCAAATCACCAAATACTCTTAGATTTCCATTTGGATTTTCTGTAGAATAATAGGTACCAACATTTAAATTAGAATAAACTGTTATAGAACCGTCATATTGGTCATTCTTTATATATCTATTGGTTGCACCGTCGGCAATCCCGTCAAGGTTTAATTCGTTTATTTGCTGTTGTACATTTTTAGTAATTCCCGATAGCGTATGAAGCTCATTTGATGTAATAAGATTTATTCTATCAGCGAAGCTTATAGAGCTCATTTCAAGGGCGCCTGTAGGACTTGATGATAATTTAGCTTCGCCAATTGTTATAGTGTTAGCGCTAACGAAAATATCCTTCCATCTAAGATTTGAAGAACCTAAAGAATATTTATCATTTTCGTCTGGAAGAATATTTGTGGCAACTCGCAAATCTTGCTGATTTGCCAAAGATATCTTGTTATTTATGATAAATCTATTATTTATACCTTGTGTTATTATATCGGCCGTCAAAGTACTTGAACCGGTACCACCGCGCACTATAGGCAGTATGCCAGATGATATATTGTTTGCATTTATATTAGTTATGTTGGCACCGCTTCCAGCGATATTAGTGGCCGCCAAAGTATTTGTATCATTATTCCACGATAGATTGGCGGATTGCAGGGTATTTGTCCCGTTGCCGACTACTAATAAACTTGGTACTAATGTGCTTACACCTGTTCCTCCCTTGGCGACCGGTAATACACCATTTGTATCTGTTGATAGATTTATTAGATTGACTAAAGAGGATGTGCCTGTACCTCCTTTGCCGATTGGCAATATACTGTTTGTATCTGTATCTAAGTTGATTAGATTGGTTAGCGACTGTGCCCCTGTGCCACCCTTAGCATGTGGCAATATGCTGTTAGTATCCGTATCTAAATTTATTAGATTAGCCAGAGATGATGCACCAGTACCGCCTTTTACGATAGGCAATATTCCCTGTATTGAAGATGCCGATAAATTGATTTCGGCAGAATCTGAATTGAATACTATGCCACCATTCGCGGATGCTTTTATTGAAACTGTGCTCCCGCTAATAGCAATACCTGTCCCAGCGGTTATCTCTGTTTTCGTAAATAGATTAAAGTCTATGGGGTCTGTATTTAATGTAGTTATATCTTGCGAACTGATAAACCCCGTGTTTTTATTTTCAACACCTCGTTTGACGAATATATAAGAACCCTTTTTAATATTTTGCGATGCGTTGAAATCGCTACGTCTTTGCCAGGTAGAATACGTGGGACCCGATGTCAAAGTAAGTATATATATGCCGTTTTGAGCTTTGTTTGTCTGATTCTTTACTAATATTGAGCTTCCGCTCGTAGGCCAAGAGCCGTCAATAGTAGTCGTGGTGTAATCTACGGAACCACTTAGATTGATATTTGCCGTAGTTGCCAAATCCGCATTTTCTAGTACTGTTAAACCAGATGCGACTGATGATAATTCGGTTTTTGTAGCATAAGCTGTTAAATCAATATTACTGTTTCCTCTTATAATACCTGATTCATCTACTGTTATTGTAATGCCGTCAACCTTTATTAGGCCCAAAGCAGAACCATTTACATCATGTTTTGCCACTGGCAATTTATCTATTTTAATTAAATTTGAATTATCAAATATTTTGCTATTTAAATCATTTAAATGAGTCGCCAAAGTATTACTCGTGATTAAAACATAGTTAGATAAATTAGCTATTACATCTTGTTTATTTGATATAAATTTGCCATTTAATGTCTCAATATTATTCAATATTATTAGATTAGAAGAATCATATTTTATTATATTATAAGCCATTTTATGCTATATCAATATTATTCTTTATAATAATATATACAAAATAATATGGCTATAAATTATCAGGCATTCTCTAATACCTGTATTCTTTGCAGTAATTCGTTAATTTTATTTATCAAATAGTTGGATGTCGCTGCGATGTAATTTGATGTAGAAGTCATTATATCGGCTCCATTAATATTATAAGACCCGTTAATTAGATTGATATTCCCAGCTACATTCAATTTGTGCGTATCAGTTGGCGGAGCCGTATCTATACCGACAGTATTATATTGCGTATTAATTTGTATTTGCGATGTTTGTGGCGGAGCTATATAGCTTGTTCCCTTATTCCATATTTCTGTTGCCGTCCAACTTGAAGAGGGGCTGGGGTAATTATTATCAAGCATCAAAGACGACTTATTCAAGAACAAAGAGCCGCCGATAAAACCCGTCGTTTTATTTTTCCAATATGCCGTATAATAAACGGTTTCTGTCGTATTCGGCATATCTTGATAAGAACCCGCAACATTAGTTATAAAATGCGAGTATGTACTTGATTCTGCGCCAAGATTGTGAGATATCCAGCAGCTTGCGCCATAACTATTGTTATCTATAATTCCGTTAGCGTTTGATATGTGTTCCCAAGAGCCGTTGCCGATTTTGCGATATAGGCGTAAGCCCCACCATCGCGAATCAGTCAAATATTCAATACCAATATGACACACGATTGATATTAAAATCTTAGAAGTGGCATCAGAAGGTTTAATAGATATTACGAAGCCATTTGTTATATTATTATTAATAGGTTCCCAGTCATTCCCTGTTTTATATTCGGTCTTAGAATATGTTAAATGCTTCGTTTGGATAATCATTCCCTGTGACATTTCCAAGGATAGCGATTGGCCGTTCCTTAGGAATGATGAGGCATTTATATTTCCGCCGATATCAAGGGAATATTCGGGATTTTCTTTGTTAATCCCTACTTTGCCGTCGTTTATTATAGTAAATACTTCAGTATTAATATTAGATATTGACAAGATTCTTTCGCTTGAATTTTGTCTGATAGATAAAGCTCGTTCTAATGAATTATTTTCTATTATGATATTTTGCGTCTTTAAACTGCTCTCAATAATATTACTGCCATACACATATAAATTAGAGTTTATAGTAATATCTCCATTTATTCGTAAATTACTATTATAGACATTATTTCTAATATATTTATTATTGGCATTATCTAATGTAAGTATATCATCTGTATTAATATTCCTTATTATATCAAGTATATTATTTGAAGTATTTGCTATATAATCTGCTGTAATAATATTAGTAGAATCATTAAGATTTGCCGAGATTGATGGATATAATATTTGTTCATTATTCAAAGTATATTTTATATTGCCTGCTGTATCAAGAGATATAGATACTTTTTTATCGCCATTATTTAATTCCACCGTATTTATATTAATATTTTTGTAATTACCCAAATCATCTTTGATATCAAGATTACTATTATTTTTAGATAAAACGAGGTTATCCAAGAATATACTATTTCCGGATAAATACAGGTCATTCCATCTATTGTTTGGAGAACCTAAGTTGCTTGCATTTGATATCTTAGGTATAATATTTCCGTCTATATTAATATCTCCTTTCAATTCCAGAATTGACGAGGGATTTTCAACATTAATGCCCACATTTCCGTTGCCCAATATAGTAAAAACATTACTAACATTATTATAGGCTCTGAATATATCATAGGATTGATTTAATTGCGATACATTCATCGTGGTATCCGTTCCGTTATTACTAATTTCCAAAACCTCTGTTGAAAAAACGTTGGTTATCAAGGTTGTTTTTTCGCCGTGTATAGTTATATTAGATGTTATAAAATGTCCTTTTACCTCTATATCTCCCTCATAGATTCCAGAAACTATATATTTATTATACGCCCCATTTGCCACATCATCGGCTGTTAAATTATTTATTCTATTTGCTATTTGATTACTAGTCCCCAGAATATAATTAGTTGTATTCGCAAACTTGGTGTCATAATCTGTCTTTAATACATTGCTTGTAGCCAGTATGTAATTAGTTGTATTCGCAAACTTGGTGTCATAATCTGTATTGAGGTAATTGCTGATTGCTAAGATATAATTGGTAGTATTAGCAAACCGAGTATCATAATCAGTTTTTAAGACATTGCTTGTAGCTAATATGTAATTTGTGGTATTAGCAAACTGATTATCATAATCTGTCTTTAAGACATTACTTGTAGCCAGTATGTAATTTGTAGTATTAGCAAACTGAGTGTCATAATCTGTCTTTAATACATTGCTTGTGGCTAAGATGTAATTTGTGGTATTATCAAAGATATTGTCATAATCTGTGTTAAGGTAATTGCTGATTGCTAAGATATAATTAGTTGTATTCGCAAACTGAGTATCATAATCTGTCTTTAATACATTGCTTGTAGCCAGTATGTAATTTGTAGTATTATCAAAGATATTGTCATAATCTGTGTTAAGGTAATTGCTGATTGCTAAGATATAATTGGTAGTATTAGCAAACTGAGTATCATAATCAGTCTTTAAGACATTGCTTGTGGCTAAGATGTAATTTGTAGTATTATCAAACTGATTATCATAATCTGTATTGAGGTAATTGCTGATTGCTAAGATATAATTGGTAGTATTCGCAAACCGAGTATCATAATCAGTCTTTAATACATTGCTTGTAGCCAGTATGTAATTTGTGGTATTATCAAAGATATTGTCATAGTCAGTATTGAGGTAATTGCTGATTGCTAAGATATAATTGGTAGTATTAGCAAACCGAGTATTATAATCAGTCTTTAAGACATTACTTGTAGCTAAGATGTAATTTGTGGTATTATCAAAAATCCTGTCATAGTCAGTGTTTAGGTAATTGCTGATTGCTAAGATATAATTGGTAGTATTCGCAAACCGAGTATCATAATCTGTCTTTAATACATTGCTTGTAGCCAGTATGTAATTTGTGGTATTATCAAAGATATTGTCATAGTCAGTATTGAGGTAATTGCTGATTGCTAAGATATAATTGGTAGTAT